>ERZ839823.1510-NODE-1510-length-22999-cov-2.993332_pt1 | contig 22999 bp, 12 predicted proteins | sample MGYA00519862_ERZ839823 | MGnify/ENA primary metagenome ERZ839823 (study PRJEB31850, sample SAMEA3708853) | human gut metagenome | biome: human gut; feature: human-associated habitat; material: faeces | place: China | collected 2014 ...
TAGCGCGGCTGTGCACCGCGGACAGGCCGAAAAACACCCCGCGGCAGTCCGGATCCGGATGCGGCGAGCGCTCGCCCATCAGATACGGCAGATACAGCAGACGTCCCGCACCGATCGGCACGCCGGCGGCCATCTCATCCATGAGGGCGTACACATCCCGGCCCTCCTGCTCGGCCTGCGCCTGCTCCGCCGTGCAGCAGGTGTTGCGCAGCCACTGCAGCGACAGCCCTGCGCTTTGGGTGCAGCTCATCACCGTCCACTTGCCCGGCACCGACGCGCAGAAGGTGTGCACCCGTCCCTGCGGGTCGATGTGCACCCCGTCCGAGACGGTGTAGACCACCGCAGAGGTGCCGATCGTCGTGAAGGCCCTGCCCGGCGCGACCACACCGGTGCCCACCGCCGCCGCGGCATTGTCTCCCGCGCCGCCAACCACCGGCGTACCCTCGCACAGTCCGGTGAGCGCCGCCGCCTCGCGGTTTACCCGGCCGGTCACCTCGGGCGACTCGAACATGCGGCCAAGCTGCTCCTCACGGACGCCGAGCAGCTCGAGCATCTCCGGCGACCAGCGCCTGCCGGGGATATCCATCATCTGCATCCCGGAAGCATCGCTGACCTCGGTGGCAAACACCCCCGTCAGGCAATACCGTATGTAATCCTTCGGCAGAAGGATGTGCGCACAGCGGGCGAAGCACTCCGGCTCATGGCGTTTCACCCAGAGGATTTTCGCCGCCGTAAACCCGGTCATCGCCGGATTGGCCGTGACCGCGATCAGCCGGTCGCGTCCCATCGTCGCCTCCAGCTCCGCACACTCGCGGCCGGTGCGCTGATCGCACCAGAGGATGGCGCGGCGCAGCGGGTTCCCCTGGTCATCCAGCATCACCAGGCCGTGCATCTGTCCGGACAGGCCGACGCCGGCGATATCCCCGGCGCGCACGCCGCTTTTCTCCAGAACAGCGCGGATCCCCTCCGCCACGGCGTTCCACCAGTCCGCCGGATCCTGCTCCGCCCAGCCGTTCTGCGGCTGATACATCGGGTATTCCACCGTCCTTGAAGCAACACAGTGCGCTACCTCGTCAAACAGCGCGGTTTTGGTACCGGAGGTGCCCACATCAATCCCAATCAGATAAGCCACCGTATCCCATCCCTTTCTCTTCACGCCGGCGATGCGCCGGATACGCCTTTTGGCTATTGTACACCCGGCAGCGAACGATTGTCCAGCCTGTACCGTCAAAAAGGGAAAGAATCGTCATAACGAAAAAATCCCCGCCCGCTGCGTCGTACAATCTGCCTATCCGATTTCCGGCGCACGCGCGATGCGCGGATCGGTAAAAATCCCCTTGTCGTCATAGCTCGGGGCGGAAAATTCCGATACCACCGCACCGCCCGGCTCGGATTACCCGATACTGGGTTCCCCCGCGGGTTTTCACGGCTCTAGGCCAGCGGGTACAAAAGACCAAAACCACTTCATGCCATTTACTGTCCAGCGCAGTTTGAATCTTCCCGCCGATCGATCTGCCGGCCAATTTGTGGCAGCCTTCTCGGATTTCATCGAGGTCCTCGTGGGCAGGCTGGAAACCCGCGCCTATCTGGAGCTGGCCAGGGTGGAGGCGCGCAATGTCCCGGAAGCGGAGCGCTCTGCCTTGGCCAGGGTGATGGCCGAGCACGCCGTGAGGAGCCAGCGCTGGCGCAAATGGATGCCGGAGGGCATGGACGGCACCGCGGTGGAGGATGTCCTCAAAAACGAAGAGCTGACGGCGCAGATCACCGATATCTGCGGCCACTATACATATGAGGATCCCGCGGTCAAGGCGGAAATGGCCCGGATGCTGGATAATCTTGCGAAAGTCGGCGTAGACGGCGAAGGCTATGTACGGTATAATCTGAAGAGGGCCATCGACCGCTACGCGTACTGCCTGGGGCTGTACGGCACCACCTCCAGGCTGATCGCCGAAGCGAAAAAAGAACAATAGAAAATGGCCCCTCTTGGAGGTGTGTAATCGTGAGTATCATCCACTATCGGGATCAGCAATGCGATGAACTGCGGGAGGAATGGGTACCGGTCAGGATTCTGCGTTCCCACAACGTGACCGGGCTCGAAGAACTCACCAGCCAAAAAGCGGCAAGCGTTTCGTTTCAGGTCAACCATTGCGCTCACTGGCAGGGTGCGGGCTCCTGGGTGCTGATGGATTTCGGCAGGGAACTGTGCGGCGGCGTCCGCATCATCACGCACGGCGGCGGAGAAGCACAGGTAAGGTGGCGGCTGACCTTTGGCGAGTCGGTCACAGAGGCTTGCTCCTCCATCGGCGTGAAAAACGCCACCAATGACCATTCCCCGCGGGATCTGGAGATCGTCACCAGCTTCATGTCCGACCTGACCTTCGGCCAAACCGGCTTCCGGTTCGCGCGGCTGGAGCTGCTCAGCGAGGCGGAGGTTTTGATTCAGAATGTTTTTGCGGTATCGCTGCTGCCGAAATTCGAGCGTGAAGCGGCCATCGTCACCAGCGATCCGCTGGTGAACCAGATCATCCAAACCGCGGCTTACACACTGAAGCTCAATCTTCAAAACGGATACGTATGGGACGGGATCAAGCGCGACCGCCTGGTATGGTGCGGCGATCTGCATCCGGAGCTGCTCTCCTCCCTGTACATGTTCGGCGACACCTCCAACCTTCGTAATTCCCTGACCTTCCTGCGGGAGGAGACGCCGGCGGATCAGTGGGTCAACAACATCCCGTCCTATTCGGCGTGGTGGGTGATCAATCTGTGCGACTATTGCGCCATCACCGGGAACAGGGACTATTATGCGGAAAACCGGGATTATGCACTGAAGGTACTCGAGCATATCGACACCTGCCTCGGCGACGACGGCACCATGAATTTTACCGACGGCGGCGGCATGGCATTTTTCCTCGACTGGTCCACCCATGAGAAACCGGACGCCCCTATTGGGGTAGCATCGCTGCTCCGCCTGGCGGCGCAGAAATTCCTCGGGATGGAAGAAAATGCCGTGTGCCGCGGGATTATACGCAAGCTGGCACCGTATGTCGAGAAGGATTCGGTGCTCAAGCCGGTGCGCGCTTTCCAGATTCTGGGCGGCCGGCAGGCGACCGCCGCCGACGCGGCCATGCTGCAGAAGGACGGCGCCAGAGGGCTATCTACATTTATGGCCTACTACATCCTGACCGCTGCCGCGAAGGCCGGCGGCACCGATATGCTGGAGATGCTCAAAACCTACTACGGCGGCATGCTCTCGCGGGGAGCGACCAGCTTCTGGGAGGATTTTGACATCGACTGGCTGGAGGGCAGCGGCCGTATTGATGAGTTCCCCGAAGAGGGACAAAAAGATATACACGGCGATTTCGGCAAATACTGCTACACCCAGTTCCGCCATTCCCTGTGTCATGGCTGGTCATCGGGGGTGCTGGCCTTTATCGTCGAGTATCTCGCAGGCATTCATATTGCGGACGGCGGCAGGGCGGTGACGGTCAACCCCCACCCGCTCGGATTGACCGACATCGATGCGGTCATTCCGATGGAAAACGGTGAACTGCGGGTGGCCATCCACGGCGGCAAGGTTGACGTAAGCGCGCCGGCGGGGATCACCATTATCCGATAAATGTCCGCTGCCGTGTTTTCCCAATACACCAGGTCCGTCCGTGTTGATCAAGGAGGTAAATAACGTTGACATTCCGTGAAAACATCCTTGCGATATTGAACTATCAGGCCTACGACAAACTCCCGGTCATCTCCTTCGGCTATTGGCCGGAAACCCTGGACAAATGGGCCGCACAGGGGTACATCACACAGGAACAGGCGGATCATTACCGGATCTACGGCGACAATTCGCAAAGCGATAAGGAAATTATGCGCAAGCTGGGCTTCGACTTCAACTGGAACTCCTGTATCGGCACCAGCAGCTTTCTTTCCCCCGCCTTTGAATCCGTCCTGCTGGAAACCCGCCCCGACGGCAGCCAGCTGATCCGGGATTCCCTGGGCCTGATCTGCATCATCAAACCCGACACCGTGAGCATCCCCGCTGAAGTCGGCACCTCACTCACCGACCGCAGGTCCTGGGAAGAGCTCTATCTTCCCAAACTGCAGATGTCCGATGACCGGATCCCTTATGAAAAATTTGCCGAAATCCCCCCTCCGGAACAGCGTCAAATCCCGGTGGCCCTGCATCTGGGCTCTTTGATCGGCAACATGCGAAACATGTTAGGGGTGCAGCAGCTCAGCTACCTTTATGCGGACGACGAAGAGCTGTTTGGCGAGGTCGTGGATACCCTTTGCGGCTTGTGCTACCAGTGCGCGAAAAAAGCCTTGGAAACCGGTGTGAAATTCGATTATGCCCATTACTGGGAAGACATTTGCTTTAAAAATGGCCCTCTGGTTTCACCGTCTGTTTTTCGCGAATACATCGGCCCCTGGTACCGTAAGATTGCCGAGCTTGTGAACGCATACGGCGTGAATATTATCTCGGTGGACTGCGACGGCTGGATTGACCATTTGATTCCCGTTTGGCTCGAAAACGGTGTGAATACGATGTTTCCCATTGAGGTCGGGACCTGGAACGCCAGTATTCAGCCGTGGCGGGAAAAATTCGGAAAAGAACTGCGCGGCGTAGGCGGTATGAATAAAAATGTCTTCTCCCAGGATAAGCAAAGCGTGGACAGGGAAATTGAGCGGCTGAAACCGCTGATCGCGCTGGGAGGCTATTTGCCCTGCCCGGATCACCGGATAGCTCCCGATGCAAAATTTGAACTGGTGCAGTATTATTGTGAGCAGATGCAGAATTTGGCTATTTAGCCCTTTCGGGCATCGGAACCGGTGGCACCAGAAACCGTACTGCAAAAGAGAACCCGCGGGGACGGCCAATGCCTTCCCCGCGGGTTTTAGTCGCCGTTGATCAGCGCGTACAAAAGGCTGAAATTACTTCAGGCCGTTCTCGTACTGCTGGATCATCTTCTTACTAATGTGCCCAGAACGCCTTGCGAAACGCTCATACCGGACATCCGCAAAAATGCCCATTTTCAGCAGGATGGTCAGCTTCATGGAGGTCGCATCAACCGCCGTCACGTTGATCCGCTCAATCACCGCCCGGATAATATCATCCATCTGCTCATCCGTCATTTCATTGATGTCCGGGTCGGCAGCAAATAACCGGGTAAAGAAATCCCGGATCTCCGTCAAATTCCTGACATACGTTTTCTCCGCCTCCTTATCCCGCTGGAGGCTGCGTATTTTATTTTCCTGCTCGTCGATGCTCATATTCAGTGCATCGTTACGTTTTCCGAATTCCGCCTTGGTTATCATGTCGTCGGTATACAGCTCCAGCAGCTTTTCTTTCTTTAACGCCAGACGTTCCCTTTCCTTTTCCGCCCTGGCGATCTGCTCTTGTTCATCGGTATCCATATCCGTCCTTTTGAACAGATCAACAAACTCATCAATATACCCCTCAATATCGTCCGCAATCGAGAGGATGTAGGACTTTAATATCCGATATAATTCCGTTTCATATATCGCAATCGAACTGCACGACTGGTAGCCGTGCCGCCGTTTTTCCGAACAAATCCATTGATAGACAGGTTCCCCTCCTGATGGCGTATGCGAGGTTCGCCAATACGGTTCGTCATGGCCGACACACCAGATTTTTCCCGTCAATACGCTTTTGCTTTTCAGACTGTGCTGATGGTTTTTGACAACGCCGCTGCGGACCAGATAGACCTGGTTGGCGCGTTCCCATAGTTCTTCCGACACAATGGCCGGAACGATCTCACCGCTTTCATCCTTATACATCGTCCATTCCTCTTGCGGGAGAAATCGCTGTTCCCTGGTACGGTAGTCCACAATCTTTACTTTTCCGCCGACATAGTAGCCCTTGTACTTGGGGTTTTGGAGGATGTTATTGATGGTGTTGTGCATAATCCGTGTCCCGTTTCGGCCACGGAAATTCTTTTCGTACAGCACGTTTTCGATGGCGCGGGAACTATATTTCCCGGTGGCGTACAATTCAAAAATCAGGCGAATCATTTCGGCTTCTTTTTCGTTGATAACCAGCCGTCCGTCCGCCTTATCATAGCCAAAAATGCGGCTGTTCCCGAGTACCACCCCTTCCTTTATGCTCCGGGCATGGCCGAATTTCACCCGTTCGGAGAGCTTGCGCACCTCGTCCTGGGCGATACTGGACATGATGGTGAGCCGCAGTTCGCTGTCCGTATCAATCGTGCAGATGTTATCGTTCAGGAAAAGCACCCCCACCCCGGCGTGCAGAAGTTCCCGCGTATAGGACAGACTGTCTATCGTGTTACGCGCAAAACGGGATACTTCCTTGGTGATAATCAGGTCGAATTTTCCGCTTTTGCCGTCCTGGATCATTCGCAGAAACTCTTTGCGGTTTTCCGCGCTTTCACCCCGTATCTCATCCTTGTATCCTTCGATATAAGTCCAGTTTGCATTTTTCTCAATATAGTCAATAAAAAAACCCACCTGGTTGGCAATTGAATTCAGCTGTTCATCCGTCGTCGAGCTTACCCGGCCATAAAATGTGACGCGCAGGGGAAGGTCAAAGATTGTCAGCCGTTCCAGTTTCATACGGTTTGCCGCTTCATAGATATCCATAACCTGTTCTCCTTATGTTTTACCATCTGGACAATTCATGTGCTTATCTTACCATACCGAATAATTCAAGTAAAGCCTAAACCCTGCGTAAAAATATCCCAGCCTCCACCAATCCGTTTTGGAATCTATGGAAAAGTCATCCAGTTACCCTTTCCCCTAGACTACCCTACAAACCCGTCCTTTTTCAAGTCTTGGCGGCAATGCATTCGCCCATTCAAACGAGGATGACGCTTTCACGGAGAATTTCACCACGCCCCCGCCAATCACACCGCCAGCCATATCCACGCTTGTCATCTTTCCCGCGGATTCGCTATGCCGTGCCGGATAACTGCGTCTGGAACAGCACCGTCCACGTCAAAAAGACTACGACTGACCGCAGTAGTAAATATCCACCGGCATAGCCGGTGGCTTTACAGAAAACGCCTGAAAGGCTCCGGTACTGGCAACACCTAAAGGTGTGTGGAGAAACCCACACTTGCCACGCAACGCTCTCCCCCCTTCCCCTCGTTCGATCCAAACGGTTTCTATTCCTTCGAATTTTCTAAAAGAGAGGGGCGCTGCATGGCTTCGATGCTCCGCATCTCCGCCTCCACATTGTTACCTCCTTCTCACATTCCTCTTTCCGCTTCCTTTTTCCCTCCGCCGCTTGTTTCTTCTTTTTTTATGGAGCGCTAACGCTCTACGGAACCCCCCGGCACTGCCGGGGGGTTCTTTATACAATAAGTAACCTCCCGACAAATTGTCGGGAGGTTTTGAAAGGAAAGAAAACTCATGCCTGGGTTTGGGAGAATAGCCAAAAGCAGGCCATTTCTGCCTCATGATGAAATATTCGCAATATTGAACTATGGAGTCACAGCCGATGTCCGCAGTCAGGCCCATCCCTGCGATTAGGCCTGGACTTGCGGAACAACTTTACAGAGGGGTCACAACCACATCGTCAAAGGCTCCCGCTGAATTTCCTGAGTTCAGCGAAATATACCCCTGCCCAAAACGAGTATCTGTTGCCCTCAGTATCAAAGTGTCTCCTGCATAAGCTTCCATGGTGTCGCCCTTTACCACTAGCCGGATATTGATCCACGTATCTTTAGCAAAACCTGGGATCATTCCATCACCGGTTACGGGAACAAGGTCTTTGTGGAATGCCGCCTGTCCTGTGCCAAATAACATAAGGCTGTACGCATTCTGTTCATGCGTCGTAACTGGAGTCTCCTTCCGGAATTCCACAGCCATCCAGTTATCGGAGGCCACCTTGACCCGGCAGGTGAGTTCGAAATCCCGAAATTTTCCCACATCCAGTGTTACTCCGGAAGTCCAGCCTGTGGCTTCAGTACAGACGAGACTGCCGTCTGACACCGTCCAATTCCCGTCGTAAATACGCAGCCTATCCAGAGCCGCCGAAGAATCATCAAAATTTTCCGCATACGGCTCGGTGGCTAACGCTGAATGGTTAACGCCTTCCAGCCGGGCCTGAAACACATCCAGCTGCGTATAATCCTCATCCGGCTGAAGTCCATAAAGATAGAGGTCATAGAAGCCCGCGTTCGCATAGTTGCTGAACAGTACTGGAGCGCCGCCGCAGATCGTATCTGCCGTATACTCCAGCAGGGGCTCCTCTCCATTATCCACATACACGCTGTAGTGGCCATTTTGACTCACCAGAATCAAATTGATATAATCCGGCGCTCCCTCCACTGGTACGCTCTGGAGCACTGTCCCATCCTGCCGAATACTGAATTCCCCGGTTTTGGAAAAGACAAAACTCAATCCGGAATCACAAGGGTTTTGACCGTCGGCTATATTTACAGCCACTCCCGCCAAAGCCTCCCCGGCAGAAGACATGGCGGTTACTTCCAGCCTCGTGGACAGCAGGAAATCCGTCACGCCCACGCCGTTCAGGCTGATATACCCCGGATAGTAAGTGCCCCATTTTTCTTTGGAGTTAACAGACACGCCGTTTTCGGCCGCCTCAAAACTACCGGTATGAACCGACCATACCGTCTGAAAATCATACAGGTTGTAATTGCAGAATTCGGCGGAGGCATCCCTAGTAAAAAAGGAAAATTTGCCTTCTGCGTAGGTGTCGTCCCTCACCTGTAGAACCGGCGTAGCCTGGGGGCCGGCGTACACCACAATCTGATCTTCCCGGCACTCCAGGACCAGCCTGCCTGAATCCGCCTGCTCATCGGTAAGATCACAGGAACCTATAAGCCGGTCATCACAATACAGTTCCAGTTTATTTTCTGCTGTGCGGAGCAGGCGATAGCCGGAATTTTCCGAGGCACGGAATTGATATCCGGCAGATCCGGTTCCCGCCGTTAAATGGACTGTCGCATCAGCCCGAAAATCGGAAAAGCTTTTCCCTTCGAAATCCAGCCGTGCTTCTTCTTCCGTTCCGGTCTGGGCAATACCGCCCAGGCAGTATTCCCATATGCCGGAAGCAATGGTCATGTTGGTCTGTACTAGTGCATGCTCAGTATCCTGAAAGGAGGTATTCAAATGGCCGGTGCCTCTAGGCGTATTGGTGGATTTGCCGTCCGCCAGGCTGTCTCCGAAGCAGAAAGAATCAAACGCAACCGTTTCGCTGCCGGTAGTGAATACACCTGCGCGGACATCGCTGTAATTCGCATATACAAACCCGGATCCAATGGGCGCCCAGGTTTTCCCGTCTACAGTATAAACCGCCGAATATTTTCCTCCCACCCTCTGAAGCTGAACCGTCACAGGCTTGTTTGGGGCGGGGTCTTCTACACTCTGTGCCACCACGGTTACACCGTCGCTGGACTTGCCCAGATATAGTACCGGCTTGCCGTCCAAAGTTGTCCGGCCCGCGCTGACAAAGTCCGTCACAGACTGTACAGCGCTTACACCGGCAGCCTGCCCTTCTCCCAGAGAAATATTACCGGACACAACCGCTTTAGCCGTCCAGTCGCCATGAGGCACCTCTGCCGTCAGGGCGCCGAAATGCCCATCCGTAAAGAGCTTGAGCATTCCTTCTTCCAGAACGGCCTTCTGAACATTTCCCTCTTCCTGAAACATAGCACTGACAGATTCGCTATCAAAATCGTCGTACAAAGCCGGTTGCGTATTGCCCGCCTCAACGTACCGCAGCAGCACCGTACCCTGCAGCGGCGCAAAACCGCCGGTCAGGGCATAGGGAAGATTTCCTGTAACTTCCGACCCCTCGACCAGTTCCCAGTTTTCCGCGGTACTGTTCCATATATAAGTCCGGAATACATTTCCGTCCTCTCGTGTTACCTTTATGCGGGCACCGGGGCCGGCGGAAACGGTGGTCAGCGTAATGGCCTTTTCTCCTTCACCCGACCGAAAGATCACATCCACCGTCCCGTTTTTCCTCACCTTAACGCCATAAGAGGCGGACTTTTTTGTGAGGTCGGCCCGCAGGCCCAACATGGTTTCCCCTTCCGACGACTCATCTATTTGGGCAGAAATGGCCGTGTTTCCAAACAGTGGAGTCCCTGCATATGCCATATTGTCCCCGGAACCGCCAAAGCTCCCTTTCCCGGAAAGCAGGAAATCCTGCACGTCGGTCTGTACAACAGTGGCACCCTTTTTCATGTCGGACAGTTGGTATTTTGCGCGGTATTGGCCTGCTTTTCCGGATACCAGTACAGTACCCCCCGGCATCACCGAAACGGTGATCTTTCCTTCATGTACAGTATACTGCTTTCCCGTTAAATAGTCGGTCAGCACATCACCGTCGGCCACGCTGCACTGACGCACGTCCAATTCCACCTGCTGTGTGGCATTTTTCTGGTTGAGCACCGTGACAACAGTCCCTTTCTGATCCCAGCGCCCATAGGAAAAAATCTCTTGGGTATTGTCCACCTTGATGTGTTTGATCACACCGGTCCGTACAGCGGAGTATTCTTTGCGAAGAGCTCCCAGGGCTCTCTGCCTCTGTAAAAAATCATAGTCCCAAGCGGATTCATCCCAATCGAATGAACTGAAGGCATGAGAAGACAACAAACCGGTTTCGGACCCGTAATATACACAGGGGGAACCCAGATAGGTCATGATAAGAAGCTGCCCGGCTTCCACCATGTGCTTGTTGGGCTGAGTGTTGCCATATAGCCGCAGAAAATCGTGGTTTTCATAGTAGATGTGTGACGAAAGGGCTACCGGCCGCGGCAGTTCCGCGGTATTTTCCGATAAGGCATTCGCCAATCCGTCCTGCATGGTCAATCCGTTAATCCACGACCGGATAGTGTGCATAAGATCGAAATTCCACCGGGCGTCCAGGGTATAATCCGTCATCATCTCACCGTAGCCGTTTTCACTTAAGAAAAGCGCTTCCGGATTTACGGATTTTATATACGGGCGTATTTCTTTAAGAATTTCCGCTGCGGTACGGTCCGTACCCCAGATTTCGAAGCCCACGTCAAACCGCCAGCCATCTGCGTTGTACGGAGCCGCCAGATACCGCGTCAGGAAAGATTCCGGGGTGGTATACGCCATCTCCTGGGTTTCCTTGTTAGCAAAATCCAGGCCGGGATTATTCCAGTCGATACGATAGATGTCAGGCCATTTATAAAAGCGGAAATAACGGGCGAAAAGACTGTCTATTGACTGGGCAGCGCCCTCCAACGGAAACAGTTTTGATTCGTTCATCCAGTTTCCGTTTTTATCCACATAATTGAGCACTGCATCCAGCATGACTTTCATGCCGTTATCATGCGCGCAGGCGATCAGATCGATCAGGTCCTGCTCGTTTCCCAGCGCGCCTTCAATCTGATTATAATCCAGTCCGCCGTAGCCCGCCTGCTGGTTGGTTTTCCAGATGGGGTTCATATACAGGGCGTCTGCCTGAATATTCGCCTGTATGTAATCCGCTATTTTCTGGGTAATCCCTTTCAAGTCGCCGCCATAACGATGGTCCAGTTCCGGAGAAAGCGCGCCCCACGATAGTTCACGGTCCACACCCGCACCCAATCGGTCGTTGGTGGTATCTCCATTGTAAAATGCGTCAGGCATCACCGAGTACCACAGGGCCCCCTTCGACCAGTCGGGGGTTTTAAAATCCGGCATCACATAAAAACTTTTGGAGAAGGAATCTTCTACGATGCTCGATCCGGACTGCGTCACATAGACCACATTGCCGGGATCATCGTTTCCGCACACAAAACGGTAATAATAAGGGGCAGACTGAGGCGGGATCTGCCCCGTCCAATAGTCAAAATAACCTGTTTTATCTCTTTTTTCGTATGTCATTTCCACCGTTTGCCAGCTCTGCCCCCGGTCCGTGGTATACTGGATCTGGGCATTGGTCACATTGAACCGGCTGGTGCGTATCCGCAGGGTGACAGCCTCACTGCTGGAGGGTTCCAAAGGCTCCATGAAAATGTCTCCCTGGTCATGAAAGACCTCGGTAATCTTGGCCGTCCGATTTTGCTCCAGGGATTTGTCATGTTCTATATCCCGGTTTGTGAAATACCCGGCAGTCACGCCAAGGGCCATGAGAATCAGCGAAGGCAGATAAAGTAAAACCACGCTGAGTTTCTTCCACATATGCTTTTCTCCTTTTTATCTTAACCGGCGGTCCGGATTTTCGGACCGCCGGTTCTCAGAGGGCGGGGATTATTCAGCCCCTTGGCGTCGTCTGGTATTCCAGATACACAGCATACACAGCAGGGCTGCGGCCACTGCAAGTCCGGCCGCAATTACGACGGGAAGGCCGTTCTCACCGGTCTGCAGCGAACCGTCGGCAGTGGTTTTGTAAATATGGATGTTTTCCATCTTCACCTGGCAGGCGGCCGCCTCCAGCCCAAGTTGGAGCTGCTGCGCCGTTCCGGACAAAACCACGCTCTGGCGGGTAATTTTCTGGTTGTCAATCCATACGTCCAGCTTATCCCCGTTTACATACACGGACAGTTTATAGGTCTGTCCAGAGGTGCGGGCAAATTCGTAATGCGGCCAGTCGATTCCCACATCCGCCTTCAGCAGGCCGTCGCTTTCGTCGGTGTCCACAAAGCACAGATGGCTCTGGAACATGGCCACCGTAAGTCTCTTTTCAAAGTTCCCGTCAGGAGCGAAGATCAACCGGGCGCCATGCCAGTCCTCCGTATCGCCAGAGATGGTGATATCCGCCTCATAAACATAGGATTCCCCCATGCCCATGGATACGTTGAAGGGAATCAATGTGCTGTCCGAATCGGTATCCACCGTTAAAACCCCATCTTGCAGCACTGCCTCGCTGCTTTCCGGAATGGTCAGGGTTTCCGCATAATCCCTATTGCCTTCCGGCATGGACGGAACCGGCTCAGGCTCGGGTTCGGGCTCCGGCTCCGGCTTGGGATCGGCAGTAGTTTTGTAAATATGGAGGTTTTCCATCTTCACCTGGCAGGCGGCCGCCTCCAGCCCCAGTTGGAGCTGCTGCGCCGTTCCGGACAGAACCACGCTCTGGCGGGTAATTTTCTGGTTGTCAATCCATACGTCCAGCTTATCCCCGTTTACATACACGGACAGTTTATAGGTCTGTCCAGAGGTGCGGGCAAATTCGTAATGCGGCCAGTCGATTCCCACATCCGCCTTCAGCAGGCCGTCGCTTTCGTCGGTGTCCACAAAGCACAGATGGCTCTGGAACATGGCCACCGTAAGTCTCTTTTCAAAGTTCCCGTCAGGAGCGAAGATCAACCGGGCGCCATGCCAGTCCTCCGTATCGCCAGAGATGGTGATATCCGCCTCATAAACATAGGATTCCCCCATGCCCATGGATACGTTGAAGGGAATCAATGTGCTGTCCGAATCGGTATCCACCGTTAAAACCCCATCTTGCAGCACTGCCTCGCTGCTTTCCGGAATGGTCAGGGTTTCCGCATAATCCTTATTGCCTTCCGGCCTTTCGGGCACGTTATTCTCTGCGGCAAAGACCGTCGTAATGCCGGGAAAAAGCACCCCAAACAGAACAGCTGCCGAACCTATGATTGCGAGGGTTTTGCGTCTTTTTTCTCTACTCATTTGATGACCGGCCTTTCTTAATATTTTTGGGTATCGCTATGCAGAGGAATTTCATCTTCTTCTATATCATCTCCCCTCCCAGAAAAGACATTGTTTTCTTCGCATCCGGAAACCTCATCCAACGATTTCGGACTTTCATCAGGAGCGTCCGCCTCCTGTGCCGACTCGGATTCATCCGTGGCCAGAGGTGCTTTCTGTTTCTTTTTTCGGCGTATGATTAAAACAACGGTTACAGCGACCGCCCCCGCGGCTCCTATGACAGCTGCCGCGATCCAAACAATCAGCAATGGATTGCCCGGGGCAGGACGCCGACTCGCTCCTGGTTCCAGCGTATTGCCCGGTAAAATCGGCTCAGGGGATTTTTCTTCCGCTTCATGAACTTCCGGATTGTCCGGGTTCACATTGAATACCGTTATATCCTTCATCCGGATTGCGGCCCGGTAAATCTGTGCCCCAACCCGCGGGCTGTAAGAGGGAAGGCCGTCATAGTCGATGATTAATGTATTGTCCACCCATATCTTGACGGATTCGGGTTCACTGCGGATGACGATTTCGTATTCTTGCCCAAGCTGCCGATGAAACGGCACCTCAACCGGTGTGGAATACTCACCGTGATGATAGCCAAGGAGCAGTGCTTTATCCTTAAAGAAGGTAAAAGCCAGATATGCTTGATTGCTTTCTGCCCGAAAAATAATCCGCGGCCCCATTGATTCGCTGTCCCCAACAGCCTCGTTGGGTGTTACCTCTTGAATCGTCAGTTTAAATTTTAAGACATAAGTATCGTCATATTTCAGTCCGGGAAAACTTTGAAACAGAAAAACGCCGTCGCTCTGGGCATCCAGATTGACCAGTTCACCGTCTAAGTAGCTGACTTTCAACGTACCGCCGCTGTAATCCTCCAACGAATAATTATCCGGCAGAAGATCCACGTTCCCTTCCGGCATGACGGGAACCGATTCATTGGGAAGATCGCCGCCGGGCGACGAAGGCGTCCCACCACCCGAACCATCCATGGCGTAAATCCCGATATCTTTTATCTCTCCCAGCGACTGGGCAAAGGTCACGCCCATACTGTCGGCCGGCAGGCTGGGGATAGATACATTCTGAAAAATTTGCTTCCCGTCCAGCCACACCGACAGGCTTTCCGCCGTTGAGAGAATAGTGACCTTATAGTCTCTGCCTGTTTCCCTGTGAAACGCCACCGGCTGGGGACTGGGGATCTCGTCAGACCAATTTACGCCTATATTGAGCACGACTACCTGGTCTTTAAAGAAACTAACGGCCAGATACTGTGAATAATCTGTGCTGGACCGAAAGATAAAGCGCGGACCTTTCCAAACATCGTCGTATTCTTTATCCACACGGAATGTAGCCTCATAGAGAAGGGGCGTACCCCTGTCAACAACTATACCGAAAGGCATGATGGCATCATTCTCTTTGGTGGCGGTCACCACCCCATTTTCGAAGGTTCCCGAATCAAATGTATTGACATACATACCGTCTGCCAGATTCGGCGCGCCTTCCGGCCTTTCGGGCACGGGCTCGGCTGAGGGCCGCTCTTCTTTGGATGTGTTGTATATCTGTATATCCCTTACAGAGCAGGCGGCCTGTGCGAACAGAATGCCCATCTGGGTGTTGTATTGCGGCACGGCTACCCGGTTGAACATAAGCTGTCCATCAACCCATACTGTCACAAATCCATCTTCACTCAAAAGAGCAATGTCATAAGTTTTACCAGATTCTCTCTGGAATGGTACGGCAGGAAATTCATCATCGGTGAAGTCCGTACTGCTCCAGTTTCCATCTTTTCGATGCATGATCATTATGCTGTCGGAATACAGCGCCAGGCAAAGATAATTGTCGACATCATTGCCGCGGAAGATCAGGCGCGGTCCTTTCCACGTTTCTGTAGCGGAAAAGTTCCCGCTCACCGTCACCGACGCCCGGTAAACATAGGCATCGCTTTTTTGTAAGCTTATTCCTCCGAAAAGACAGGGAGCCTCTTTGCTGGCATCGTTATTACGTATCACTCCTCCCTCAAAGCTGGCATTTAGAGCGGTATCGAACGTTACCGACATGGTTTCCGCATAATTCGCGTTGTCTTCCGGCTTTGCCGGGACGCCCTCCGCACGGACAGATAAATCCGCTTGCCGCACAAATCCTGTAAAAACGACGGCTGCCAGCGCCAACCCGGCTGCTTTTCGAATCCAATTTGTTCCCACCATGCCACCTCCTCTTTCAACATTGTTATACAAACAGCCTGACAGGTATCACCATACTGGTAGGATGCCCTACGGAGGATATTCTTACAAACAACTCATACACCGGCTGCGTCAGGGTTCCCGGCACAAGGGTAAACGTCGCTTTGGAATCGGGCAGATTGCAGGACTGTTCCAAGCTAATGCGGCGGCAGGGTCCGGGCTGAATTTCCCAACCTTCCGGTAAAACCCAGCGGATATCAATCCACTGCTGAATTGCCCATTTGTTCGCCACTGCCAGTTCCATGGATTTGGCGGTGCCCGGTTCTATGCCAATGCCCCCATCATAGCGCAGCCGCACATCAAACAAAGCGGTGCTGTAACGGACGGTATCCGGCGATTCATCCAACAATTCCTGAAATTCCACCGTGTTCCACGGCCCTAACCGGCGACCGGAGCAATACAAAGACTCTTCCGGTATAAAAATGTTATAGCCAGGGGCATCAATTGAAAACCGGCAGGCGTCACGGTCCAGGAAAACCGGTGCCAGGCGCAAAATACGATCCGTCAGCTCCATAGTCGTAGAAGGGATGTTTATGTCGTATTTTGTTCTGTCTATGCATAGGGTCTCGATATTGCCCCCCAGAGGAGCCAGCCACTTTTCACCCATATATTCGCTGCCATGGATAATCCCTAATATAGCGCCTAATGTGCCCGCCGTGCAGTCGGTATCCTCTCCGCAATTGGCGGCTATACAAATGCTGTTTCCAAAATCACCTTCACCATACAACCATCCTATAACCATAATCCCAATATTGCTGGGAGCATCATAGCCTCTCTCTCCCAATGGTTCATCTGGTTCGAATTCTTCCACCGGCGTCACCAAAGCGCCAAAACTGCCCGGTACCGTCTGAAGCACCTTTTTGCGTGCCTGCTGCCAGCTCAGCCCGGAATCATAGGCATCCATCGCGCATCGAACGCCGCAGGATACGCCACAGTTTTCAGGAATATAGGACAGTCCGATGGAAATCAAACGGCGGGTGTCGCTTTCTGCAAAGGCTGCGCTTTCCACAGCCGCGCAAAAGACAGCGGCATACAGCCCCTCTCCGCTATGATTGACACAGGCGTCCTCATATGCCATGGCAGCAGCTTTTTGAGGATAGCCAGGGTTTAAACAGGCCCAAATCTCGCTAAGGATGAATGCCCCATTGCTGTGTTCAAAGAGATTTTCCGTATGGCCCGAAAGGGGCGGGACAATTCCGGCGCGCAGGTTGCTTTTTCCTTGTCCGTATTCCGACCAGTCGGGAATAATACAATTCAGCCAATATTCCGCCAAAATCGACGCATTCAGCGAACGGCCATAGCGCTCGGCTGCGTTGAGCCAAACCAGCTGCAAATCCAGGTCGTCATTAGGCAACGGCTTCTGGTCCGCTTGTTGCAGATACCCGTTAAAATCAAATACTCCCCGGTACCCCTCTTTGGGTGCTCCCAAATTCCCGCCGGCATTTTTTCCATCCCAGCATCCCTGCACCTTTTTCCGAAACGCCTCAAACGTCAGAACCATTTGTTTTCCTGCCTTTCCTTGTTATTATGATCCGGCTCTGGGAACTAATCTGCCCCTTCCGCGTACATAGGCTCCAATTTTATCACGCCCAATGCGTCCGGGGCCACTTTCAAAGTGAAATAATCCCCCTCTAAAGTCCGGCTTTCCCCGTGGATTAAATCGGTAAGCATGTAAGACTTCCCCGGTTCTATCCCGATATCCGGCCACGGGATGCGGCAGGTGACGTCCCGCTCTCCGTCGCTGGGATTGGGTACGATCAGAATAGCGGTTTTTCCCTTATACCGTGCATAGGCCTGCATCGGCCCGTCTGACGGTACGGCCGCCAAATTCACCTGCCGATGGTCTTCCGGAAAAAACTGGAATATCTCCGGGTATGACCGGCGAATCCACATCAGCTTTTTCACGGCCTCAAAAAAAGTGCGATTCTCCTGCAGCTGCAGTTCTTCCCAACGAATTTCACGGCAGTATAGGGCTCCGCTTCCTGCTTTGTCGTTATTCCATTCCTCGCCGATATGAAAAAGGGGAATCAGCGGGGCAAAAATCGCCTGATACCCAAAACGCAGCAGACTGCCTTTGACGGTATAATCGGCGGAATCATGGTCGGATACCGCAAAGGTATAAAGCCGGTGCCGCCCTCCTCCGCTCAACCCGCTGCCTGACCGTGTGGCTTCCGCAATGTTGTGTTCCATGTAATAGTTACGGGAATCCGCCGCATAATCCCCCGGAACATTTCCTACGCCGATTTGCTCGAAATCAAAAGCCCCCCGTTCATCGCTGGGATGTTCGGAAAAGAGCACAATCTTTCGTCCGGCATTTTCACAACGCCTCCTGACTTCTCTCCAAATCCGTTCCGGGCCGCTGACAAATGGCTCCACATCACAGCGAATGCCATCCAAGCCAAATTTAAGTATCCAATCCACCGTGGTTTGGATATACCACTGACGACACTCTTCGGATCGCTCAAAATCGAAATCCAGCATGGACCAGGTGCCGATGAGCTCGCCGTTCTCATCCTTTTTGAACCAGTCAGGATGCTCGGAAACCAGGCGGCTGACTTTAGAAACACCGTGGGGAATTGCATCCAGAAATACGCGTATATTCCGTTTGTGCGCCTGCTTTATGAACTCTTCATAATCTTTTTCGGTCCCCAAATCCGCACAAAGCAGAGAGGGATCTTCCTGGTAATAGCCGTTACGCACCATACGGTCCCCGCATGGATAAAAAGGGGCATCGGCAGCGTGTTGGAATACCGGATTCAGCCACACGCCGTTTACTCCCATTTCCTGGAAATGATCCAGAGCTTGTTCCGCCTCCCGAAAGGTTCCCGCCTTGCTAACCGTCTCGATTCTCCAGTTGGCAATCACCAGCGTCTTCGCCCAATCCGGCGATCCGGCCTCCCAATTGACCAGATTGTCCGGAAGAAATGGCGGCACCAGCTGTCCCACATCCAATGGTTTGGCATTCATGGTTATTCCTCCCCTGCTCTACCTTCCAGCCTAATGACGACTAATTCAGGATGCCGTTGATGGTCTCAGTCAAAGTCCCCTTTAACGCCTCTGCCTGAGCAGCAGGTGTGCTTTGACGCAAATAGATCCCCTTCGCTATCGCATTTGTTCCAAAAACCTGGTCAACACCGGTGACATATCCCAAGTCTAAGGAAGATTTCTCCAGGCACAGCAAATACATTTCCAAACTGTCCGTATCGTCCGCCTGGAAATAATCGTTCGCCACATCCTCATGCCACCATGTCTCGTCGTCACCATATACAAATTTAGCCAGCGTATTGAACACCAGTACAGCCTTGTCCAAATCCTTGTTGGTGGTTGTAAAAGAAAACACCCGGGCGTTATAGGCCGGAGACACGTAGTCGGAAGCATCAGGCCCTTTCGGCAGCGGGAGCATACCGTACTCAATGCCTGCGCTGCTGGGGCGAATGTACTGATTTCCGACCCAGGACTCGCAAAGCCAGAAAGCCGCTTTTCCGCGGAGGAAATAGTTGGCCAAATCCTGGATAGAAACCGTATCATTCAGCGTGTCCTCTGAACGCATGTAGTCATAGACATGGACGGTTTTGTCTTCATTGACCAGCTGGTTATAGAAATTCAGGCCTGTGATAACCTGGGAGCTGGTGAAAGCCTCGACCGCCTGGCCGTCCACCACATCCACCATCTTGCCGTTGTTTGCATTGATCAGGGCCAGCCCTGCTGCCACCGGGTCGCTGACATGCAGGCCATAGGTATCCGGTTCCCCGTTGCTGTCCGTATCTTTCGTGGTGGCGATACAGATTTCTCGGAACTTGTCAAAGGTCCACTCGCCATCACGCACCAATTGATATAAATCTTCTGTTACGCCGCTGCTTCTGATCAGATCCTTATTGAAGAACAAAACGTAACGCGCTTCCGGCGGACGTATAAAATTCAGTCCATAATGCCGCCCTTTATATGTAGCCAGGGTGGTATAACCCGCTACCCAGCGGGGATCGTTGTAATCAATGCCTTCAATTTCTTCCATAGGCCGGATATAACCGGCGTTTATCGCAGAATACAGGGAATAGGGACTGATGTCCAGCAGGTCTGCCACCTTGTCCCCGGACATAATGCGGCTCTGCAGGGTAGGCATATCCGCCACCATGTTGATGATATTGATCTTACAATTGAGCAATTCTTCGGTTTTTCTGCGGGCCTGTTCAAAAATCAATTCCTGTGCCGTTAAATTCATGCCGGTCACATCATTTTTTATAAAAGGAGAACCGATGGTAAATTCGTAGCCCTCTAGGTTCACCACTTCGTCATTAGAAAACGGCGCGTAAGTTTGAGCCGTTTCCGATGACGTACTTCCTACCTCTGAAGAAGCTGTTCCGCCGGTTGTGCCGCTGCATCCAGCGGAAATACCGACAAATGCTGCGCATAAACCTATCAGTGCCGATTTCCAAAAGCCGTGTTTCACTTTCATTCCTCCAATACATCATTAGGAAATTTTTTCAGCAATGTAGTTGTGGGATCTTCTCCTCCTTTCCCGCCAGGTTTACTAATTGGCCTGACCGCTGCGGCTCATGCTTCTCACCAGCGATTTCTGGCAAAGCATAAACAGGAAGAGCAATGGGATTATAATAAGGATCGCCATGGCATTACGACCAATCGCCGTGCCAATAACGTCTAGGCTTGCCCCGCCAGCACGCAATGCCAAATCGCCGGGCCGGGATGCCAGCAAAGTGGGTTCAGTAAACAAAACGCTTGACTGACTGGTGTCTGTCCATTGCCAGCAGAAGGAGAAAAGGAACACCATGGTCATAATTATCCGGGCGTTGGGCATAGCGACAAGGAAATAGGTTTTCATGGCAGAGGCGCCATCGATATAAGCGGCATTTTCCATATCTTTGGGAAGCCCCATATAGAATTCCCTCATCATGTAAATGTACAGTCCCTGCTTCAGGCCCATTCCAAACATGGCCAGGAGCACCATAGGAACCCCCGTATTGATCAGATTTACCTGTATATCTCCCACTCCAAAAAAACGAAAATGCAGAAATTCCGCCACGCTATACGTTTGCGGAGGAATCAGCATCATCACGATAACCGCAGCAAATGCCAGGTTTCGCCCGCGGAAGCGAAACCGCGCCAGGCCATAGCCTATAAAAGAGCTGACCAGCATTTGTAGGATCCCGACAGCCGCGGATATCACGAAAGTAAAAACACCGGCGCTTTGTATTTTGAGGGCTTTCCAGGCTTCTTCCCAGTAATACAGGCTCCAGTTACGCGGGATTATCCGTACCGTGGTATCCAATAGATCGGACGGAGACATAAAGGCCGCCAATATCTTTATCAAAAAGGGGGTGAGTATGATAAAGGCCATTTCCAATAGGAAAATGTACAGGAAAGTATGATATATGACTGTAACGGGACGCCAACGGCCTTGCCCCTTTCTCGGCTTCTTTACCATAAACAGCACCCCCATCAGTCGTTGTATATCACAAATCGGCGGCTGAAAAGCCAGGCCACAACTACAAAAACGGCCAGACACAGCAGATACAGGATATTCATAGCCGTACCGAAGGAATATTGATTGAGATAAAATTCGGCGTTATAAATGTATTCATATACCGGCCCGTCTGCCCGGATATAAGAATCCACGAGCGTATAAATGGCTGCCACAACAATCTGGGGACTCACCAGTGGTATGGTGATTTTCCAGAATTGTTCCCATTTAGAACTCCCCTCAACTTCCGCAGCCTCATACAAAGACTGGGGGACCTCCTGAAACCCGGTCAGACATATAAATATCTGCAGGCCGGACGCCTGAACAATAGAGGAGATGCTGCCAGCTGCAGACGTAATAACGTCAATAAGCACCGGACTGAATTCAATGGAGGTCAGCAGCTCGTTTATGGGAGACTGGGCGGCACTGCTGTACCCCATGGTATTGTGATTATTGATCAGGTTGATGATGTCGGAACTGTTCTCCACACTTGCCACCACGCCGCTGCTGAGAAGAATGGGAATAAAAAACAGGGAACGCGCTAATAAGCGGCCTTTGAACTGGCTGTTAAGCAGGGCCGCCATAACCAGGCTGAACAATAGAATCGTAGGCACCCGCACGACCAGCGTACCCAGGGATTCCACTACCAGGCGATTGAAGCTTGGATCGCTGAAGAGCGCCTGTCTGTAAAAATCCAATCCCCGCCAGGTCAGGCTGTAGCCACCATCCCCTATGACAATATCACTGACTGAAAATAAACAGGTCTTATACAGCATGGGAATCAAAAAGAACACAATTCCGATAATCAGCGGCAGAATAAACACATATCCCATGTAGGCGGTCTTTCTTTCCAGAGGCATCGGCCTGCGCTTGCGCCTCGAGAATTTCACTGCAGACTCCCCCTTTCTACCGCATATCCTCCCGCTGGAATGGTAACCGTATCCAAACGGACTTCAGCAGACGAATAGTTGACATAAATCCTTGTATGATCCTCGTATTCCGTTACAAACACATCCTCCATAAGCCGCTCATGACGCAGAATCACCTGATTCCGAAGATCGCCCAATACGCTGTTCCATTCCTGATAGGCTTTCAGCATAGACTCCCATTGCCCCAAGGCGTTGGTCGGCATTAAATCCCTTTCATAGTCCGTATTGCGCAAAAGCATATCGTCGCCCGTAATAAAAGAGTAGTACATGCCTGCCCCCGATTCAATGGAACTTAATGCCAGCCGCTCCGGGTTTTGCGACAGGTTCAGCGCAGGCCCTGAATAGTCCACATAACCATGCACCACCATCTGATAAAAGGGTACCGTGTAATATTCCACCGAGAAGCCGGAACTGTCGGTGGGCAGGTTGACGATCGTACGGGCAAACGGCAGCACATATCCGTTGCCCCCGTCGGTCATCACATCTTTTTGGCCGTTTTGGGATAACAGCTGCAGCCCTTCCAGAATGGTATCCCGCGTCATACAGCGATCGTATTCCTGCCGATGATTGAAATCCGATACCAGCAGCGTACCAGCTGTCGACCATGAGGGCAAAATATCCGCGGAAGTATATTGCCCCATGCTGTCAAGATAGCTGCGGATCAGCCTGGGATAAGCGATCGGCGCTACCAGATATCGCGGAAATAACGGCGACTCCAAACTTTTTGTCACTAAGGAATA
>ERZ839823.1511-NODE-1511-length-22983-cov-4.068693_pt1 | contig 22983 bp, 12 predicted proteins | sample MGYA00519862_ERZ839823 | MGnify/ENA primary metagenome ERZ839823 (study PRJEB31850, sample SAMEA3708853) | human gut metagenome | biome: human gut; feature: human-associated habitat; material: faeces | place: China | collected 2014 ...
TATGACATTACGGCAATTCAGTACACATTATTTGAAAAAACACCGGACAAACCGACAGAAACAGGAACACTGAATCAGCTTACCAAGAATAAAAAGAAAAATATAAAGCTGGGAACTCTGACATTTAAAAATACCTTATCAGAAAATAAAGTATATTATCTTAAAATGGCAGTCAGACTGAATGACAGCACACGAATTTATTTCTACACGAAGGTACAGAGTGGTTCTGGTTATCATTTAGATGACTACCTTGCATTTGTTTTAAAATTCCATAATAATTTATTTGATAAGGCAACGATGGATGAGAATGCCAGCTATCTTGAAACATCTGCAGATACGATAGATGATAATCTCGAATCAGTAAGTATCAACTCTGGAAGAGAAGCCGTTTCCTTTGGAAATATGGAAGTAAAACAGGAAACAAAGCCGCGTATTACTCTTCAGGAAATGAATAACACATACACAGTAATTCGGGTGAATACAATCCTTTCTACAGAAATAAGCGACGGTGTTATTCAGTATTATGACCTGAGTGAGACCTACAAGCTGCGTTATACGGCGGACAGGATGTATCTTCTTGATTATGAGAGAACAATGGATGCTTATTATAATGAATCCATCATTGATTCGGCCAATAACCTTATCAGCCTGGGTATTCAGAATAAAAAGAATATCAGTTACATTTATTCTGATAAAGGGTACAGAGTGTGCTTTGCTGTGGAAGGCCAGCTCTGGTATTATGACTATCAGTCTTCTGATATGTACAAGATATACAGCCTTGCTTCAGAAAATATTTCTGATATAAGAAATGCAACAGGAAACCACGGAATCAAGCTGCTTAGCATGGATGATAAGGGAAATATTTTCTATCTTGTTTATGGATATATTAACCGTGGACGACATGAAGGAATGAATGGAATCCAAGTCATGAAATATGATGCAAAAACAAACTGTAACGAAGAGATTTCTTTCCTTTCCACATCTCTGCCGTATGACAGCATGAAGGAAGATTTAGAGAAGTTCTCCTATTTGAACTCTAAATCCGTATTTTATTGTATACTTGAGGGAGACCTTCATGAAATTGATTTAGAGAAGAAAAAGGATAAAATATTAGAATCCGGTCTTGTGAATGAGAGTCTGACTGCTTCCAAAGATCAGAGCATTATCGCAATTGAAAAAGAACAAAATCTTTATAAAAATAAGCAGATAGAAATGATAAATCTCGAATCAGGAAAAAAACAGAACTTTACCGCAGGTTCTGATAAAAGAATCCGTGCCGTTGGCTTTTTATCCAATGATTTTATTTATGGAGAGGCAAATGCCGTAAATGTTTCAAAGAGCAGTAATGGAACCGTAAGCTTCCCGATTACCAAAATTCACATCGTTGATATTAACGGAAAGACAATCAAAGAATATCAAAAAGCCGGGCGCTATATTATGTCCACACAGATTAAGGGAAGCATCCTTGAAATGACACTCGGAAAAAGAACAGGAGGCAAAATCCAGAAAACAGGAACGAAGGATTACATTCGCTATAAAGAAAAAGAAGAATCTGACGCAGTAACCCTGACTTCCAAATATACAGATACCTACTGGACACAGCTTTATTTAAAATTCCCGAACTATGTATACATTCAGGTAGTTCCAGATCTTCTCTTAACAAAAATTATGGTAAATGAAGATGATGTTACATTGAAGCTTTCAAATAGCGGAGAACAGCTGGAGCAGTACTTTGTATATGCTTCCGGTACACAAAAAGCGGTTTATACGAACCTGACCGAAGCCATTGCGCGGGCTTACACAGAGCGAGGCAATGTAATAGACAGCAAAGAAAATGTTCTCTGGAAATGCATTTACGCAGATTATGCCCAGGTAGCCGGAATGGACAATGTTGTCAAAGTACAGTCTGATGCAAAGTCACTCGCAGGCTGTCTGTCTATGATTGCTGCTGTAAATGGAAAAGAAGCAGCACCAGACAGCATAGATATCGGAAAAGGCAGCATTGAACAATTAATGAAGAAATATAGCGGACACACAGCGCGCAACCTTACAGGATGTACCGTAGATGAAATCCTCTACTATGTCAGTCAGGGAAGCCCGGTACTCGCTAAGTTAAACAGTAACCGATACGTTATCGTAATGAGCTACAATGCAACAAAAATAAGATACTTAGACCCTGTCACCGGTAAATCTACAGCCGCATCGAGAACAGATGTGACAAACCGCTTAGAAAAATCGGGAAAGGTATTTTATTCTTATATTGCTGATTAGACATTTTTAAATTATAGGTTTGCTATATCTTCTTTTTCTTTCTGTTTTGAATTTACTGATTTCACTGGAGCCAAAGATAGCCCGAAGGGAAGGAAATACTGCCTATTTGTGGCCTGGGAGCAAGTGTTGGATGCGAGCGCGTAAGCGAGCATTCAACACGCCGCGACGAAAGTCACAAATAGGCAGTATTTCCTTCCCTTCGGGCGTCTCTTCCGCTAGTAAAATCAGAATATAAAGCTTAAAATCAGCAGATGCAAGGGATAGAAAAGATAGAAAAAGTATTTACTTCCTCGGCCCTTTTCTCCATTGTAGCAGTGAAGAAGCAAACTATCCGCAAGGGCAAATATCTGCACTGGAAACGGAGAGACGTATGTTAGTAACGGTAATGCAGCGGGCAAAGTTCCGATGAAGCCTGCTTTGATTGGAAGTTCGGTAGAGCTTCCTCTTTTTTTATAGATTGAATAAAAGAAATAGATGCATAAAATACCGGCAGCCCCGCAGTCGGTCTGAAAAACTTCACTGAGGCAGCAGAAAATAATGAGAATATCAAAGTTTCTATAGAAAGCATTTCGGCGGTATTGTGAGGCATTTTCCATTAAAATCATAGCGGTAAAGCCTAAAAATAAGGTGAATAATACATTTTGCTCTTGAAAGGCGGCTGAAAAGTCAGTAAGTGACAGTTTTTGTAAATGTAGAACGGAATTAAGTGTTGAAGCAGGTAAATAGTGGAATGCCAGGTCATAAGGTATTTCTGATAAAAGTGCAAAAATAAATAGTCTCTGCTGGTATTTTTTTCTGTTTTTTGTGTGGAAAAAGCCTTCTGCCAATATAAAGCAAAACAGGGGGAAAGAGAGCCTTCCAACAGCCCGCAGGAGAAAATATACGTTTTTTGACAGAAAAGCTTTGCCAATTACTCCAATGTGGTCAAGGAACATTGAAAAAAGAGCTATATATTTTAAATGATATCCATATATTTTTTTTAAGTTCATAATCTCTCCATTTCTTTGTGATATACTTTAATGATAGTCTGATTATAACTGGAAATAAAGCAAAAGAAAAGGGAAGGACAGATATAGTGCAAAAATTTCCGTAGAGTGGGAAAGATAAAGAAAAGATGGTATAATAAACCTGTATAGAACTTATAAGACACGAAACCGCGGAGGTGACTATGAGTAAGAAACATAATGGATTATTATGGCGGGTGCTTAAGATCTGGGCAACCTGCCTGATATTGGCTTTTTGTGTACTTGGAGTAATTGCAGTAAAAAGAGTAGGAGTACCTGTAGTTACAATGTACAGGGAAGCAAGTAAAGACGTAGCAAAAAGCAGTAAAGACACATTTAAAGCAGAGCAGACCTCGCTTGTATATGACGCAGAAGGGAATGAGATAAAGAAGTTAAAGCAGGAAAAGGATGTTTCCTATCTTGATTATGAAGATATTCCAGATGCGGCAAAGCTGGCGATTATTTCGATAGAAGATAAGAATTTTACCACACATCATGGAATTGATGTGGAGGGAGTGGCGCGTGCAGGACTTTCCCTCATTTTAAATAGAGGAAATATCACAATGGGAGGAAGTACGATCACACAGCAGCTTGCGAGAAATATTTTCCTTGGTTATGAGAAGACTTACAGCCGTAAAATAAAAGAAATGTTTATTGCGGTAGCATTAGAGCAGAAGTATACAAAGCAGGAAATTCTCGAATTTTATCTGAATAATGTATATTTTGCAAATGGTTACTATGGAATAGAGTCTGCTTCAGAAGCGTATTTTAACAAAAATGCAAAAGATTTATCTATTTCACAGATTGCATTTTTATGTTCTATTCCAAATAGTCCGAACCGGTATGATCCTTATAAACATAAGGACTCGACATTAAAGCGTCGTGACCGCATTCTCAAAAATATGTATGAGGACGGCTATATCAGCGAGAGTCAGTATGAGAAGTCTGTCGCTGAAAAGATAACGATCATGCCGAAAAAAGAGACAACAACGAATGACTACGCGGAAACATACATTTTAAAATGTGCGACAGAAGCCTTGATGAAACAACAGGGATTTGAGATTAAGACAACATTTTCCAGTGATTCAGAAAAAGAAAAATATAACAATGAATACGATGAGCTGTATAACACTTGCAAAAAAAGCTTATATTCAGCAGGCTATCGTATTTATACTTCAATAGACATGGAGAAGCAGAAGCAGCTGCAGGATTCCGTATCTTCCCAGCTTTCCATGTTTACAGAAAAGACGGACGATGGTGTTTACAAGGTACAGGGAGCAGCTGTATCCATTGATAACTCCACAGGAAAAGTGGCAGCCATCGTAGGTGGCCGTGAGGAAGATCAGGAAGGTTACGGTTTAAACAGAGCCTACCAAAGCTTCCGTCAGCCAGGAAGTGCGATTAAGCCCCTCCTCGTATACACACCAGCACTCGAAAAAGGATATACACCAGATAGTACCTTAGATGACAGCCGTATGACAGGAAGCGATTCCGTATCGAATGCAGGCTACTCCTATTCTGGTTCCATTTCTTTGAGAAGAGCGGTAGAGAAGTCAAGTAACGTAGCGACCTATCGTCTGTACGAAGACCTTGGGCCACGCAGTTGTATGAAGTATCTTGAAGCATTGAATTTCAAGGGACTCGATAAAAGAGACTATGAGTATAACTCAACCTGTATCGGTGGTTTTACAAATGGAACAACTGTTATAGAAATGGCGGCAGGTTATGCGACAATCGCCAATGATGGCGAATACCATACACCGGATTGCATCATAAAAATTACAGATGCCAAGGGCAACGACATTGTACCAGAAGATAAATCGACAAAGTCTGTCTACTCCAGCAGTGCCTCAAGAATGATGACAAGTGTACTGCAAAGCTGTGTAACAGAATCAGAAGGAACCGCCCATGTCTGCCAGCTGGATGTAGATATGCCGGCAGCCTGTAAGACAGGAACAACCAATGACTATGTAGATGGATGGCTCTGTGGCTACACCCCATACTATACGACCGCAGTCTGGGTAGGAATGGATAAATATAAATCCGTAGATAACTTAAAAGGAAATACCTATCCAGCAAGCATCTGGAAAAATTACATGGACAAGATTCATCAGGGATTAACCCGCAAAGAATTTGAATCCTACTTAAGCGATACAGAAAGCACAACAGAAGCAACTACGGAATCTACCGAAGACGACACCGAAAGCACAACAGAAAGCACCACCGAATCAACCGAAGATAACACAGCCGCTGATACAACAGAGCCTGACACTTCTCAGGATTATTATAATCCGGATGATAACAATAACGACAATAATACCGAAAATAACAACAATGGCTATGGCGGCGGTAATAATGGCAACGGTGGTAACGGTGGAAACGATGCAAACAATGGAAACAATGAAAATAACAACGACTCCGGAATGGACAACGGAGGAAATAACGATGGAGGCGACAGCGGGAATAACGGAGACAGTGGAACCCCCGATAATGGAGAATAAATATCACTGAAGTGCTTTGAAGTCGGATTGTTGAAAAGTATCTGAAAAAGAAAAAAGAATACGAGGTTTGATTTTGTTTAGTTGTGCTAAACATTTCATTCTGCCCAGAAAAACAGGAACTTGGGAAAAACGAGTCCCAAGTTCCTATGGTCAGAATTTCATAGCACAAAGGCACAAAATTCGAACCTCGTATTCTTTTTTCTTTTTAATTTTATTTTTGAGCAATCCGACATAAAGTTATTAAATATCATCATCCTCATCATCAATGGAATAGTTATTGAATTCAGGAAAATCGAGGAATTCACTTAAGGTCATACCGAATACATTAGCAATTTTGTGAAGTGTTCGACAAGAGTATAGCCCCTATATTTGTGGCCTCGGAGCAAGGTTTGGATACGAGCGTATAAGCGAACATTCAAACCGCTGCGACTAAAGTCACAAATATAGGGGCTATACTCTCTTCAGGGCGTCTACTTTGCCTGTAGCAAACTCCTATTTCTCTTCTTTAATAGTGTGGAACTGTTTGTATTCCTCTAATCTCTTTGTAATTCTGTCATGAGGATTTAAGATTGCACTGATAGAAGCCTCATGGTTGATAGAATCAATTAAGAGAGCAATGTACTTGGCAACATCACAGCTTACATACCATGGACGCTCAAAGAGGTCTGGGCGCTGATAAGTACAGTTTGTAGTGATTACCTTATAAATAAGTCCTTCTTCGTAAGCTTTATCGAAAGATTCCAGTCCGTTAGTAAACATACCAAAAGTAGAGATGCAGAATACACGGCGTGCCTTTCTTCTCTTTAACTCTCTTGCAACGTCTAACATACTTTCACCGGAAGAAATCATATCATCAATAATCATTACATCCTTACCTTCAACAGAAGCACCTAAGAACTCGTGAGCAACGATTGGGTTGCGTCCGTCAACGACAACAGAATAATCTCTTCTCTTATAGAACATTCCGATATCTACACCAAGAACGCTGGAGAAGTACATTGTACGGTTCATAGCACCTTCATCCGGGCTGATTACCATTAAATGTTCGTTATCGATCTCAAGATCGCTTGTAGAGCGAAGTAAAGCCTTGATGAACTGATAAGTAGGCATGATATTGTCAAAACCTTTCAGTGGGATTGCGTTCTGTACACGAGGGTCATGTGCATCAAATGTAAGAACGTTATCAACACCGATTGCTGTGAGTTCCTGCAATGCGTAAGCACAGTCTAAAGACTCTCTGGAGCTTCTCTTATGCTGACGGCTCTCATAAAGGAATGGCATGATAACAGTAATGCTCTTTGGCTTACCGGAAGCAGCGCCGATGATACGCTTAACATCTGCGTAAATATCATCAGGAGACATATGGTTTTCATGGCCACATACTTTATATTTTAAACTATAATTAAGAACATCTGCAAGGATATAAAGATCTACGCCACGAACAGAATCGGAGATGAGTGCCTTTGCTTCACCGGTTCCGAAACGGGAACAGGTTGCATCGATAATATAAGTATCCTGCTCGTAATCTTTAAATACAACATTCTCTTTGTGTTCATGTTCACGTTCTTTACGCCAGTTCACAATATACTGGTCGATTCTCTTTCCAAGCTCTGCACAGCTAGGGTGAACAATAATTCCAAGCTTACCTACAGGAACGGTTGCAAATTTGCTATCATCTGGTCTCATGTGTTTTACTCCTTTAATCATATAATTATTATTATGTGAGATAAATCATATTACAATTCCTTTATAACATCCATTCTCTTATTCGTCAAGGGAGGAGAAAGCCTTTTTAATGCGAATGTCTTCTCCGTAAATATGTAAAAGGGTGTAGGACTGTATGATTCTTGAAAAAACTCTTTCTGTGTAAGAACGGTTAATCTGTTCTAAAGAAAGATTTGTACTTATAATAGTAGATTTTTTATTGAGAGTTCTTTCATTAATACATAAAAAAAGCTGAGAATTAATGAAAGAATTATTAAGTTCTGTGCCGAGATCATCAATGATGAGAAGGTCACAATGCAGGAAAGCAGGCAATGTCTGTGCATTATTTGCTCCCCGGCGAAATGTATAGTCAGCCAGCTGGTCAAAAAACTGATAGGCAGTCAGGTAAATAACACCTTTTCCACGATTCAGAAGTTCTCCCGCGATACAATTTGAAAGGAATGTCTTGCCAACACCTGCATTTCCATAAATCAAGAGATTCTGCCCCGGTTTTGAGTCAAAACTTTCAATAAAAGAATGGCTTGCCGATAAGACATTTTCTATATTCTCACGAGGGGAAAGCTTCTCTCTGCCGCTTCTTTGTGTAGAATAATACTCTCTGCGAAAAGCAGAAAAACTTTCTGTACCAGCCACATCCTCTATATTAGACTGGCTGTAAAGAATATGGCGAATCTTCTGCTGAAAACAGCGGCATTTTTTATCGCCTATATAGCCGGTGTCCTTACATTCCGGACAATCGTAAATCGGGTCAAGATAATCTGCCGGGTAATCATGGATCGCCAGCAGGTTGACCTTTTCCATAGAAAGATCATAAATCGTGTCCTGCAAAGACTTCTTTGCCTCAGCATTAGATACCTGCTTAAGAAGGAGTGCCTTTGCCTTTTCCACAGATATATGAGCAATCTGTTCGTCAATCTGACGAATTTCAGGAATCAGAGCATAAACACGCTCTTTGCGTTCCTGTTCCGCCATATAATTGCGGCGGCGTACTGCATCATATTCATTCATAATATCCTGGTATTGTCTTGTGGAAATGCCCATAGCTTACCTCCTGGTCTTATCAAGAAGACGAGATTCCAAATCATTAAAGTCATACGTTCTCTGTTCAAAGTTGTGGAACTGGTTCGTAGCAGTATTTTTTCTGGCAGCTGCCCTAATACTTCCTTTACTAGGCTGTCCCTGTGTATATCCGGCAGCAGAACCTGAAGAAGACGAAGCAGTAGAACGATGCTTATCGTCTAAATGCTTAATATCTGAAGTATTCCGGACACCGAGCCGTTTCCAATCTTCAAGAATTTTGTTTGCATACGGAAAACTTGCCTGATGCGTTGCCAGAAGTGTCCGGCTGCACGCCTCGATAATAATATCCGTACCAAGTCCAAGAGAATTCCACTTCTTTATGTAGTCAAGCTCGGCAGACCCCGGATCACGATTCGAAATGCCAAATGCCTTCATAATAGGAAAAACATTCTGTGAATACAGCGTACTTTGTTCCTTTGCCTCCTGAACACTTGTGATGCCCTGCTGATACCAGTTAATCGCAACACTCTCGATATAGCGGACACTCTTCTTTCCACGAGTAACACAGTACTCAATTAAATATTCCAGCAAATCAGAAGAGAAATGCAGCTGGTCATTAATATAGCAAAAACTATTCAGTTCCGTTGTGGAAAATGGCCGTCCAATATAAGTCTCCGCCATATAAATCGTCCGTTCTAAATCCTTATTCGTCATTGAAGCCTGTACTTCCGTAGGACTTAACGTATTCTTATCTGGTACAGGAGTGATTGTTGGTGAAAGAGAAGCTCCAGTTTGTCCTGTAGATTCAGAAGCCATAGTATTTCCATCAGAACCAGAAGTTCCAGAGGTTATAATATTTCCATCAGAACCAGAAGTTCCAGCAATCATAGTATTTCCATCAGAACCAGTAACTCCAGTAGCCATAACTTTTTCAGAAGTTCCAACAGTTTGAGCAGTTCCTGTATCACCAGAGATTCCATTTGCCATAGATTCAGAGCCAGTCACCGTAGCAGCCGTCTCAGAAGCAGCTCCTGTCCGTAAAATACCAGCTTTCTCCCAATAAGAAAGTGCTCTCAAAACGTCTTTTCGTGTCAGTTCTAAATAATCTGCAATACGTTCCACATCAACAGGCAATCCCATACCCTGCAGACGAAGAATCAGAAGATAAATCTTAACATATTCTCCATCCGCTTTTATCATATATTCATCAATAAATTTGTTTGGCAGAACAGTAACTTCATTCTGTACGTTGTAAAGTAAAGTAATCTTATCGCTCATTATACCCCTTATTTCTATCATCTGTAGTTTATCGGTTATCATCGTGCGTTTTAATAAATTGTAAATGTAAATTCTATAGAATAAATAGTTATCCAAATATCAAATGCCAGAAAATAGCATCAGTGTATTCTGAATAATTCGTAATATAGAATAGCACACCCTCCAAAAAAAATACAGTTTCGAATCTGGGGAGAATGTGGATAGAATTGGGGATAACTCCTGTATAAAACCTTGATGGATAATGTGGATACTTTTGTGGATAATGTGGATAACTTTGTGGATAGGTGGGTGAAATTCGATATTTTGGGGAGAAAACTGGTCAAAAAGGGTGATAAGTTCCAAGATATAGGTGTGAACGAACAAAAATACAATGTGGACAAAATGTAAACAACATGGGGAAAGACTCAGAATACCCCCAAAAAATTTTTTAAAATTGTGGATAATGTGGATAACTTTCTGGGTTACTGCAGAGACAGATATGCTCTCTTTGGCTGATGAAGCAAAATCAGAAGTTGGTATCCACAATTTTTGTTCGCCCTGCGGGATGTTTATAGGAGTGTTATAAAATTGCAAAAAAAGAACCGTCTATTCAACGGTTCAAAGCGAGGAAAGTATGAAAAAATCTATCAAAAAAATAATTCGTTGTTTTTTTGATGGCTTTATCATACTGAAAATTTGTGAACAGTTTCTTTTATTTAATGAGGGCATCTTTTGTCTGTGGCAACCCAGAACTTATTTTTCAGCCAGAAGTTCTTCTCCAATCTCCACAACATTACCTGCGCCCATCGTAATCAGCAGATCATGTCCTTTCACATGACTTTTCACAAAATCTTTAATCTCCTCAAAGCTTGGGAAATAATGTACATCCTGTCCATCTTCCTGTAAAAGTTTCATTACATCTCTGGAAGAAACTTCTCCGGTATCTACCTCACGGGCAGCGTAAATATCAGCCAGAACAATGTGGTCTGCCTGTTCTAATGCTTTCGCAAACTCAGGGAGAAACGCCTTTGTACGGGTGTATGTATGAGGCTGGAAGATAACCCAGAGTTCATCATGCGGATAATCCTTTGCAGCAGATAAAGTAGCGCGGATTTCTGTTGGATGATGAGCGTAGTCATCAATGACAGTTACATCACCGAGAGAACCCTTGTACTCAAAACGGCGGTGTGTTCCACCAAAAGATAAAAGTCCTTTACGGATTGCATCTAAAGGAAGTCCAATTGCTTCTGTACAAGCAATAGCTGCCAGAGAATTCATAACATTGTGGCAGCCTTTTACATTTAATGCGATACGACCCTTTGGCTCGCCATGTGCAACAAGGTTATAGGAAGCATTTCCTTCTTTATCAAATGCAATATCCGTTGCAGTGTAATCGTTTTCCGGATTCAGGCCGAAAGTAACGTGCTTCTGAGCAAGACCATTCAAAATAAAGTCAGTATGCTCCATATCGCCATTAATAATGATAAGACCATCATCAGCAGTCTGAGAAGCAAACTTGTGGAAAGAATTCTTAATATCCTCAATATCCTTAAAGAAATCCATATGGTCTTCTTCTACATTTAAGATAATAGAATATAAAGGATAGAATTCTAAGAAACTGTTCGTATATTCACATGCTTCTGTAAGGAAGAGGTCAGAATGGCCGACACGAATATTTCCGCCGATACGGTCTAACATACCTCCGACACTGACCGTAGGATCGGTATCTGCCTGAAGAAGAATGTGAGTAAGCATAGAAGTTGTTGTTGTCTTTCCATGTGTTCCGGCAACGGCGATAGACTTCGCAAAGTTTGCCATGATCTGTCCGAGAAGAGCTGCGCGGGTCATCATAGGGACTCCTTTATTCTTTGCAGCAGCAAATTCTTCGTTAGATTCGTGAATGGCAGCAGTATAAACAACAAGATCGATATCATCGGTAATATTCTCTGCTTTCTGTCCAATAACAACCTTTGCACCTGTTTCTTCAAGATGCTTTGTCATGTCGGAAGACTGCATATCAGAACCGGTCACTGTGAAATGTCTGTTTAATAAAATTTCGGCAAGACCGCTCATGCTGATGCCGCCAATACCGATAAAATGAACATGAATCGGCTTTTGAAAATCAATTGTATACATATTTACCTCCAGTGCCACAAGATGTGTCTCAGAAAATCCGTCATATGGGACTTAGTGAGTACATATAAATAAATATGGCGAAAAAAATCAGTTTAATTATTAAAAAGTCGTTTATAGTATAGCGCACAGATAAACGAGATTCAAGAAAGAATTGCGATACTTAAGGTCTCTTCTGTACACATCTTATAGTAAGGGTGCCAGGGTACCTTGAAAAATTCCTAAAACAGCCAGTAATAGGGCACTTTTCATTATAATGTCCTATTGTTTTCGTGGGATTTCTACATTTAAATGTAAAAGATAACCATATGGACGATACAAAATATATAAAAAAATAAAAAATATATTTTGTTTTTTGTGCTAAACTGCTTTCCATTTGGGAATTTCAGTGCTATAATAAGTATTATGTGACAAAGGGGTGATTATTATGATAAAAAAAGAAATGATAGCAATGCTCTTAGCTGGTGGACAAGGAAGCCGTCTTGGCGTACTAACCTCAAAATTAGCGAAACCGGCAGTAGCATTCGGCGGAAAGTACAAAATAATTGATTTTCCGTTAAGTAACTGTATTAACTCTGGAATCGACACAGTAGGTGTTCTTACCCAGTATCAGCCATTAAGATTGAACCAGCACATCGGTATCGGTATTCCTTGGGATTTGGATCGTAATATAGGTGGTGTTTCTATTCTGCCTCCATACGAGAAGAGCCAGAATACTGACTGGTACACGGGAACAGCGAACGCGATTTATCAGAACATGGAATTCATGGAGTATTATCATCCAGATTATGTAATTATTCTTGGTGGTGACCATATTTATAAGATGGACTATGAACTGATGCTTGAGTTCCATAAGAAGAACAACGCCCAGATTACACTGGCTACATATGAAGTACCATGGGAAGATGCCAGCCGTTTTGGTCTGGTAATTACAGATGAGAATAATCAGATTCTCGAATTCGAAGAGAAACCAGCGAACCCAAGAAGTAATAAAGCATCCATGGGTATTTATATCTTTAACTGGGAAGTATTAAAGGAAGCTCTGGAAACTTTATCCGAACAGCCTGGCTGTGACTTCGGTATGCATGTAATTCCTTACTGCCACCAGCGCGGTGATAAGATTATGGCTTACAATTACCAGGGTTACTGGAAGGACGTAGGAACACTTTCCGCATATTGGGAAGCGAACATGGAATTAATCGATATTATCCCAGAATTTAACCTTTACGAAGAGTTCTGGAGAATATATACAAAGACAGACGTTATTCCACCACAGTATTTCTCAGCAGACTCTAAGGTAAATGCCTGCATCGTCGGAGACGGAACAGAAGTTTACGGTGAGATTTCCAACTCTGTAATCGGAGCTGGTGTTGTCATTGAGGAAGGTGCTGTAGTTACGAACTCTATTATTATGAATAATACCGTGATTAAGAAGGGTGCTAAGATTGAGAAGTCTATCATTGCAGAGAGCGTAGAAGTCGGAGAGAACGCAGAGCTTGGTGTATTTGAAGAAGCAGAGAACAAGTATAAACCTAAGGTTTATAGTGGCGGCTTAGTTACTATAGGTGAAGGTTCTGTTATCCCGGCCAACGTTAAGATCGGTAAGAATGTCGCAATCGTAGGAAAGACAACAGCAGAAGATTATCCAGACGGAATTCTGGCAAGCGGCGAATCCATTATCAGATAGTAGAGGGCAGGTGACATAAATGAAGTCTATAGGTATTATTTTAGCAGGTGGTAATAATAACAGAATTGGAAGATTATCCGATAAACGTGCGATTGCAGCCCTGCCAGTAGCAGGAAGCTATCGTGCAATTGATTTTACATTAAGTAATATGAGTAATTCCCGCGTATCTAAAGTAGCGGTATTACCTCAGTTTAATGCTCGTTCTTTAAATGAACATTTAAGCTCAAGTAAATGGTGGGATTTCGGAAGAAAGCAGGGAGGACTCTATGTCTTCACTCCTACTGTTACAAAGAACAATAACTCATGGTATCAGGGAACAGCAGATGCTCTTTATCAGAACATTGATTTCCTTAAGAAGAGCCATGAGCCTTATGTAATCATCGCAACAGGTGATGGTGTATACAAGATGGATTATGGCAAGGTTCTTGAAGCTCATATCGCTAAGAATGCAGATATCACGGTAGTTTACACAACATTAAAAGATACAGATGACGATTTAACACGTTTTGGTGTTCTTAAGTTAGATGAGAACGAAAGAATCGTAGAATTTGAAGAGAAGCCACTCGTTGCTTCCTCTAATAACGTATCTATCGGTGTTTATGTAATCAGAAGACGTCATCTGATAGAGATTCTTGAGCGTTGTGCAAGAGAAGACAGACACGACTTTGTACAGGATGTACTCGTTCGTTACAGAAATGTTCGTAAGATTTACGGTTACAAACTCGATACATACTGGAGAAATATTGCAACAGTAGATTCCTATTTTAAGACAAACATGGACTTCCTTAAGAAAGACGTAAGAGATTACTTCTTTAAACAGTATCCAGACGTATACTCTAAAGTAGATGACCTTCCGCCAGCAAAATACAATACAGGAGCAGAAGTAAAGAACAGTATTATTTCCTCTGGATGTATTGTTAACGGTAAGGTTGAAAACTCTATTATCTTTAAAGATGTATACATTGGAAACAACTGTACTATCAAGAACTCCATCATTTTGAATGATGTATATATCGGAGATGACTCCTATATTGAGAACTGTATCGTAGAGAGCAGAGATACTCTCCGTCCAGGAACGAACTACGTCGGAACCGATGATGAGGTTAAGATAGTAATTGAGAAGAATGTACGGTACATTCTGTAATTAGTAACAACATTATTGGGAGGACAGGTCATGCAGATTACCGATATAAGAATCAGAAAAATAGCAAAAGAAGGAAAGATGAAAGCGGTCGTATCCGTAACTTTTGATAATGCATTTGTTGTGCACGATATCAAAGTAATTGACGGAGAAAAAGGTTTATTTATCGCAATGCCAAGCCGCAAAGCATCCGATGGCGAGTATCGTGATATCGCACATCCGATTAACTCTGATACTCGTGACATCATCCAGAAAAGTATTCTTCAGGAATACGAAGCAATCATGGCCTCGGGGGAAGAGGAAACAGTCGGAGAAGCAGAGGTAGCGTTATAAATATAACTGTAGCAAAACTTAGAAGATAAAGGGGCTGACGTAAAACAGCTCTTAACCTTATAGCAGGAATTTCTGTATAATATATGGAATTCCTGCTATATTTTTATGAAGATTTTTGAAGATTGCAAGAGTCATTTTGCTATTCGAAAATTTTTCTTTTTAGAAAATGCATAATCTATGATATACTAAAAAACATATGTTGTTTATGCTGTTATGGAAAAATATCAAGTAGAACTTCGAGAATTGATTTTTAACAATATCTTACAGAACGGCACAAAAAGATTCCGAGAGTACATTAGATGTACAGTGGAGGTTAGATACATTGAATACAAATAAAATATTCGCAGGATGCTTTAATTTTTTTCGCAAATGGAAAGTGAAAAAGAATCAGATTACCCTGATAGAGAAATTAAATACCGGGGGTACAGGAAGCCTGTTTGAGATAAAAAACGAATGTGAAAAAAGAGGGTTACCTTTTCATTTTAATATCATTACGCATGCAGATTATGAAGTGAGTCCACGTAATCTGGGAGGCTTGCTAAAGCTTTTTACTATAAAGGCTTTTCGAATGGCGACTTCATCCCATATTTTTTTGAATGACAATTTTTTGCCGCTTGGATATATGAAGCTGTCGGATGAGACAAAGGTAGTTCAGCTTTGGCATGGGATGGGATCTTTTAAGAAGTTTGGCGGTTCATCGGAGACGAACCCGGAAGTTTTAAAGGAGCTTAAAGCGGCAACGAAAAATACAGATCACATACTGGCAAGCTCAGAAAATATCAGGGACAACTATGCAGAGGCTTTTATAGCACCGAAAGAAAAGGTGATCTGTATTGGATGTCCACAGGTGGACTATTTTTTCAGAGAGCATGATATTGCTGCGTGGAAGGAAGAGCTTAGTGAACAATATCCGGAAATGAAAGGAAAGAAGCTTGTTCTTTATGCGCCGACTTTTCGTGGGGAGGAAGAACATGATAAAAAGCTTTTAGAAGCATTTGATTTTGATGCATTTCAGAAAGAACTTGGGAAAGACTATTTCTTAATGGTACGTCTTCATCCGCAGATTCAGTCTGCAAAAGTGCCGGATACCGTAGCAAATATGACCGATTATCCGAATGTCCGCAAACTTCTTTGCATGACGGACATTTTAATTGCGGATTATTCTTCGATTGCAGTAGAATATTCTCTTTTAAACCGTCAGATCATCCTTTATGCATTTGACAAAGAATGGTATTTAAGTAAAGACCGAGGTTTTTATTTTGATTATGAAAAGACGGCACCCGGTCCGATCGTAGAAAATATGCAGGATTTGATTGACTGTATTAAAAATAAACAGTGGGATATTGCGAAAGTAGAGAAATTTGCACATCTTCACAACGATTATTTTGATGACAAATCTGCGGAGAGAGTGGTAGACTATTATTTCGGCAATGGCAAAAAGCTGCCGAATTCTGCGTCGGAACCGGAACCATTCTATGAAGAGTGGAATCAATACCGCCCAAAACACCGCAGAAAGAGAAATCCTGACAGCATCAGCCAGAATATTTTTGATAATGCTTCCGGTAAAAGCCAGAACGGAAAACTCCCCGAAAAATGGGCAACACAGGATGCCGAAGAAGCCGTAAACTCCTGGGAGTCTGAGCGCAAAAAGCAAAGAAAAAGACAGCAGCAAAAGGCGAGAATGCAGGAAAAGTTAAAACAGCAGACAGCAAACGTAACTAAGCAAAAGAATAAGAAAAATAACAATTTTATATCGGGTATAGATAAGTTAACATCAAAAAAAGAAAAAGATATAAATAAACAAAAACAATTAAAGTTACAAAATCAAGAAGAAAAAAGTACAAAAGAAATCTCAGAAGAAATAAAATCACGAAAGGAACATAGAATGAAAGTAATCGTAGGATTGGGTAATCCAACAGACCAGTATAAAGGAACAAGACACAATGTAGGATATATGGCGATTGACCGTATCGCAGAGGCAAACCGAATCAATATTAATCAGCATAAGTTCAAGGCAATGGTAGGAAGTGGTTTCATCGGTGGCAGCAAAGTTCTTCTCGTAAAACCATTAACTTATATGAACTTAAGCGGCGAAAGCATTAGGCCAATCCTGGATTTCTATAAGCTAGATTTAAGCGACATCCTCGTAATTTATGATGATATCAGTTTAGAGCCTGGAATGCTTCGTCTTCGCACGAAAGGAAGTGCCGGCGGACATAATGGAATGAAGAGCATTATTAAACATTTAGGAGGAGACACTTTTCCACGAATCCGTGTCGGTATCGGCGGCGAAAAACATCCGGGACAGGATCTCGCAGATTATGTTCTTGGACATTTCAAAGACGACGAAAAAGAACTGCTCTCCGATGCATTAGACAAAGCCGAAAAAGCAGCAGAACTTTTTGCACAGGATGAATTTTCAGAAGCAATGAACAAATATAGCGTAGGAAAGAAGAAGAGAAAAACTTTGGAATAGGGAGAAAATATTTTTCCGTTGCGCTATAAATAATAGTAAAAGCAAGCATGCAACAGAAAAGTGCAACAACCAAAATGAAAGGAGGTATCATGAAAACTTTATCAAACCCTCTTTTAAAATTCGATACTTATATTGATATAAAAACCGCAATGAGCCAACAGGCTTATCCCATCGTCCTGAATGGTTGTGTTGATTCTCAAAAAGCACACTTTATTCCAAATTTGGGGGAGGATTTTCCTTGTCGGTTTGTGTTGACGTATAAAGAAGAGAAGGCGAAGGAGCTGTATCAGGATTTGAGTTTTTTTGATCCGAATACGGTGCTGTATCCTTCGAGAGATGTGCTGTTTTACAGTGCAGATGTGCATAGTAATCACATTGAGCGGCAGCGAATGGACATTTTAAAAAAGATTGTGGAGGGAAAGCCTCTCACGATTGTTGCCTGTCTTGATGTGTTTATGGAGAAAATGATTCCGTTTGAGGAGTTTAAGGAGCATTGCCTGACGATTGATTTTGAATCAATTATTGATACAGATGCATTAAAACTCAAGCTTTCAGAGCTTGGATATGAAAACAGTGGCCTGGTGGAAGCGCCAGGGCAGTTCGGTATCCGAGGGGGGATTATTGACATTTTCCCGTTGACGGAGGAACTTCCGGTTCGAATTGAGCTGTGGGGGGATGAAGTGGATTCCATCCGTTCTTTTGATACGGAAACGCAGCGAAGTGTGGAAAAGCTGGACGAGGTTCAGGTATACCCTGCGACAGAAATGATTCTTTCAAGAAATAAGATTGGTGAGGCAGTTCGACGAATGAAGGAAGAGTATAAGAAGCAGGAAGAAGCATTTAAGAAGAGAAAGCGTCTTGCGGAAAAAGAACGTCTTCGGAAGATGACGGTAAGGACAGAGGAGGAACTTCTTTCTTTTGGAACAGCAGAGGGAAGTGAGGCATTATTGTCCTATTTTTATGAGAAAACGGTTTCATTTCTTGAATATTTACCAGAAAATACACTCTTTTTCATTGATGAACCGCATCGTGTTCTGGAAAAAGGAAAGACATACGAGGAAGAATTTTTCCTTTGTATGCAGAGTCGATTAGAAGGTGGATATGTGCTGCCGGGACAGGCAGATTTGCTGTTTGGATATGAGGAGATTCTGTCAAAAGTGATGGAGGAACCGCTTATTTTGCTCAGTTCTGTTATTCAAGATTACGCTTTTTACAAGCCGAAAACCATTTGTGATATCGAGGCAAAGTCCATTTTTTCATATAATAATAGTTTTGACCAGCTTATCAAGGATTTAGAACACTGGAAAAAGCAAAATTACAGGATTTTGCTGCTTTCTTCTTCAACAACAAGGGCGAAGCGTCTTGCAGAAAATATCAGGGATTATGGTCTGCTTGCGTATTTTGCAGCTGATTTTGACCGCACGATTGCACCGGGGGAGATTATGGTGGCGAGTGGCCGACTTGGAAATGGTTTTGAGTACCCGACGCTTAAATTTGTCGTTTTATCCGAAAAAGACATTTTCAAGGAAAGAAAGGCCAAAAAGCCGAAGAAGAAAAGCCAGTACAGTGGCCAGAAAATCAATTCTCTTTCGGAGATTTCAGTCGGTGATTATGTTGTCCATGAAAAATATGGACTCGGTATTTACCGTGGCATGGAAAAAATTGAGTCCGATGGAATTACGAAAGATTACATCAATATTGAATACAAAGATGCGAGTAATCTTTTTGTTCCGGCATCACAGCTTGAACTCATTCAGAAATATTCGAATTTAAGTGCAAGAAAGCCAAAACTGAATAAGCTTGGCGGCACAGAATGGGAAAAGACGAAAAGCCGGGTGCGCTCACAGGTGCAGATTGCGGCACAGGATCTGGTAAAACTTTATGCCGAGAGGCAGGCAAAAGAAGGCTACGCTTACGGCAAAGATACCGTCTGGCAAAAAGAATTTGAAGAATTATTTCCATATGAGGAAACAGAAGATCAGTTAAGCGCGATTGAAGATACCAAGCGTGATATGGAAAGTCATCGAATTATGGACCGTCTTATCTGCGGAGACGTTGGATATGGAAAGACCGAGGTTGCAATCCGAGCGGCATTTAAGGCAGTTATGGACAGCAAACAGGTAGTTTATCTTGTACCGACAACCATTTTAGCACAGCAGCATTACAATTCATTTAAAGAAAGAATGGAACATTATCCAGTCGAGATTGCCATGCTTTCTCGTTTTTGCACGCAAAAAGAACAAAAACGTATTTTTGATGGGCTGAAAAACGGGACGATTGACATTGTCATCGGCACACATAAAGTTCTTTCAAAAAATATCAAATACAAGAATCTCGGACTCCTTATTATTGATGAGGAACAGCGTTTTGGCGTAAAACAGAAAGAAAAAATCAAGCAGCTGAAGAAAGATGTTGACGTTCTGGCATTGTCCGCAACCCCAATTCCAAGAACCCTGCACATGAGTCTTGCCGGAATCCGTGACATGAGTGTTCTTGAAGTTCCACCAGTGGACCGCCGGGCAATTCAGACCTACGTTATGGAGTACAACGAGGAACTTGTCCGCGAAGCAATCGAACGAGAACTTGGAAGAGGCGGACAGGTATACTATGTATACAATCGAGTCAACAATATCGATGAAGTAGCAGCAGGCTTACAACGGCTTTTACCAAATGCCACAGTAGAGTATGCACACGGGCAAATGGGCGAGCGCCAGCTTGAAACGATTATGTCCGGCTTTATCAATAAAGAAATAGATGTTTTAGTCTCCACGACCATCATCGAAACTGGACTCGACATCCCAAATGTTAACACGATGATTATTCAGGATGCACAGTTATTTGGACTTTCCCAGCTTTATCAGCTAAGAGGCCGTGTCGGCCGTTCCAACCGAACTGCATACGCATTCTTAATGTATAGAAGAAACTCTATCTTAAAAGAAGAAGCCGAAAAACGATTAAAAGCTATCCGTGAATTCACTGACTTAGGAAGTGGTTTCAAAATCGCTATGCGTGACCTCGAAATCCGTGGGGCCGGTAATCTTCTTGGTGCAGAACAATCCGGTCATATGGAATCCGTCGGATACGACCTTTACTGCAAAATGCTCAACGAGGCCGTATTAACAATGAAAGGCGAACAGCAGGAAGTCGATACATTTACCACATCCATCGACCTGTCCATCGATGCTTACATTCCGGAAACCTACATCAAGAGCGAATCCGAAAAACTCTCCTGGTATAAACGAATCGCAACTATCGAGACGCAGGAAGAATCCGAGGACATGATCGAAGAAATGACCGACCGTTACGGTGATACACCAGCACCACTCATCCGCCTCATGGACGTTGCACTCCTTAGAGAAGAAGCCCATCAGGCATGGCTTCTTTCCATCGAGCAGAAAGGAAGCAAAATCCTGTTTACCATGAACCCACGGGCGAAAGTTCGCGTTGAAGAAATTGACGGTTTCCTCAAACAGTACCGCAACAAGATGAAAATAAAACCAGAAGCGAATCCGGTGTTTGTGTTCGAATCTACAGGGATACCGAAAAAAGACTTACTGGCAAAAGTCAGGGAAATCATTGGGGGAATCCAAAAACTACAGGATAAATCCTGATTGCCGCAGGCAAGGAGACGCACCCAAAGAGAGCCGATACCCTATATTTGTGACTTTAGTCGCTGCAGGTTGAATGTTCGCTTAACCGCTCGCATCCAACCTTTGCTCCGAGGCCACAAATATAGGGTATCGGCTCTCTTTGGGTGCTGTTCGTTGGCTGTAGAAGCAAAATCAGAACTTATCTTAGAGGATTTGGGGATTCTCTAATAGGTTGTGGCTTCCCGTAAAATGAGATATTAAAGATTAACATTCAAACTATGGTTACAATATCTCAACAATTTTACGATAATAATCCGGATCATAAATAACTAATATCAAAATCTGTATGGTAATGTAGCTAAAAATTAGCATTTTCCTGTTAATTCAAAGGAATTACTAAGTTGCTTCAAGTGTCAATCCTTCTGAAAAATAATTTACCAGAGTTCCTGTTTATTTCTCTAACCCTACAAACCAGAATTTACTTGTTGTATTCTTCCTTTTGTACTATAATAGAAAAATGTAGTGTAAAATTATAGGAGGTTCAAATGAAAGCGAAATTAACAAAAGTTCTTTCCCTCGTTCTTGTAGTAATCATGGCCCTGAGTCTCATGACCGGCTGTTCTACATCAAGTAGTGGAAAAGGAACAAAAACACAGGATGGAAATAAAGTTTTATTCAGCTATGACGGAACAGATGTCACATTAAAAGAAGCATGGTTGTATGCTAAGATGCTTAGCGCACAGTATGAGCAGACTTACAGCAGTTACTATGGAAGTGACTTCTGGAGTATGTCTATGGGTAAAGGCGATGATGGGAATGACCAGACATTTGAAGAGTATGTAAAAAAGCAGGTTATTTCCCAGATGAAACAGAACATCATCCTTATCAAAAAGGCAGATAAGTATGACTGTAAGTTAACACATACAGAAAAACAGCAGTGCAGTGATTCCGCACTTTCCTATTATCAGGATAAGACTGGTAAAAAGGTTATGAAAGAATGTGGTGCTACTCGTGAAGATGTAGAAAAAATCTATGAAGACAGTACACTTGCTTCTAAGGTTCAGAAGAAGATTGAAAGCAAAGAAAAAGTTACAGTAACAGACGATGAAGCAAGAAAGTCCACAATCTACAGAGTTGTATTTGCCACAACAAAGACAGGTGATAACGGCCAGACAACACAAATGAGTAAAAAAGAGAAAAAGGCCGTGAAAGCAAAAGCAGAAAAAGCTCTCAAAGAAATCCAGAGCGGCAAGAAGACAATCAAGAAAGTTGCCAAAGAACAGAATTACTCCAACACAGATGAATCCTATGCAGCAGGCGAATCCGAAGAGGGAGAAGCTTTCGAAAAAGTAATGAAGAGCATGAAAGATGGCGATATTGCAGATAAAGTCTTAGAATGTGACAACGGATACGTTATCGCTAAACTTGTTGCTTACACAGATAAAGAAGAAACAGCAAGCAATAAGAAAACTTTAAAAGAACAGAAACAGTCCGAAGCTTTCCAGAAGAAATATGACAACTGGACTAAGAAACTTGAGAAGAAATGGGACTACAATAAAGATGTAGACCAGAAACTCTGGGCACAGGTATCCTTAAAGAGTGCGGATTCCACAGCTACAGAGACATCAACAGAGACAACAGCAGCTTCCAGTGAAGCTTCTACAACAGAAGCCTCTAGTGAAGCTACAACAGCAGCTAAATCTAAATAGGAATTTGCCGTAGGCAAAGGAGACACCCTCTGTAAGATAAATAAAGCATATTTGTGACTTTAGTCGCTGCAGGTTGAATGTTCGCGTAAAAGCGCTCGCATCCAACCTTTGCTCCGAGGCCACAAATATGCTTTAT
>ERZ839823.1518-NODE-1518-length-22799-cov-45.064501_pt1 | contig 22799 bp, 23 predicted proteins | sample MGYA00519862_ERZ839823 | MGnify/ENA primary metagenome ERZ839823 (study PRJEB31850, sample SAMEA3708853) | human gut metagenome | biome: human gut; feature: human-associated habitat; material: faeces | place: China | collected 2014 ...
CTTCACACGCAGGAGGTCACTGGTTCGAGTCCAGCAGTCTCCACCAAAAAGTTCCTGATTTCGTAAAAAATCAGGAACTTTTTTCTGTTTATACTCCCAAATAGTGACGCAGCATTTTGGCGTTTTTCGCTTGACCCAAACCGTGACCCAAAAGCCGAGAGGTCAGGAAAGCACCGGAGAGGGGCGGATGGCATCATCCGTCCCTCTCCGACTATTTTGCGGGCTACATGGTCTGGCTGATGACGCTGCCGATGGCCTTCAGGATCTTCTCATGGGTGTGCCGGAAGGAATCCGGGTCGAACATGGTGCCGGTCTTGGGCGATACGAATAGGTATCGAACTGGACAGTTCCTTGAGAATCTACTGGAAGATACACCACATGATTTCCTATCGTTGAACGTGTACAGGTTTGATGTCGCCGATTTGCATTTTTCCGAAATATAGAAACAGAATAGGGGAGAATCGGAAACCTACTCATCATTGAAATAATGAGAGCATATTGCGTTTCAGGGCACTTCCGGATCCTCTGCTTTGTTTTGACAAAGCAAAAAGCCAGGCCTCCGGGTACCCAGAGGCCTGGCTTTTTATGGGAGAGCGGAAGGATCAATCGCGATCCAGCTCTTTCAGGGCGGTATATGCCACGTCGCAGCACTTGGCAATATCGCCGGCGGGGGTAAACTCTTCCGGGCAGTGGCTGCGGCCATTCTTGCTGGGAGCAAAAAGCATGCCTACATCCGTTACCTGGGAAATGAACATGGAATCATGTCCGGCGCCGCTGGGCAACGTCTTCAGCGGCAGTTTGTTTTCGCGCAGCCCTTGAGACAATGCGGCGGTGACTTTTTCGGACAGGTGGACGGGGGCCACTTCCATCAAGCCGACGGTCTCGGTCTGATAGCCTTCTGCTTGCAGCTGTGCCAACAGCTTTTCCACTGCGCCAAAAATGGTATCGATGGACGCCTGGTGGGGTGAGCGGCACTCCACCGACATTTCTACCTTACCGGGAACCACGTTGGGTGCGCCCGGCTCCACGTGGAGGGAGCCGCAGGTGGTCACGGTGCCATCATTCAGCTCCCGGGCCATTTCATCCACAAGATGCACGATCTTCATAGCGGCCACAACAGCGTCAAGACGCAGGTGCATGGGGGTCGTTCCGCCGTGATCGGGCCGGCCTGTGATGATGAGCTTCTTGGTGCGGATACCCACGATGGTATCCACGATGCCGACGGACAGTTTTTCGCTTTCCAGCACCGGGCCCTGCTCAATATGGGGTTCGATGAAATAAGCCCAACTGGTCTTATCGCGTTTTACCTGAGGCAAGTCATCCGGGGTCAAGCCGTAGGCCTTCATGACATCGTAGGCGGTGACGCCGTCGTTGTTTGTCAACTGCTTCAGATAGTCCGTCTCTAGCAGACCGGACAGAGCCTTGCCACCTAGGATACCGGAGCCGAAGGAGTTGCCTTCTTCCTCCACAATAGCGATCACCTCAAAGGGGTGCCGCAGAGAGAGGTTGTCCTCCTGCATCATCCGGGCCAGCTCCAGACCGCAGATAATGCCCATGGCACCGTCGTATTTACCGCCATTGCGGACGGAATCCAGATGGGAACCAACGGCGATGGCCGCCAGGGAACGATCTGTGCCCTCCTTCCGGCCGATCAGATTACCCATGGAATCCAGGCGGACGGACAGGCCTGCTGCCTCGAGCTCTTGCTTCAGGTACGCCTGGGCAGCTCGGTACTCTGTGGTGTAGGACAGACGGGTAATGCCTGCGCCGGGCGTTGCGTTGAACTGCGCCAACGCTTCGACCGTCTGCTCAATACGGGATCGATTTGCAAAAGCCATAGTATCACTTCCTTACTTGATGGGCTGCACCATCTTGCCGTGGCCCGGCTGTGCCACAACTTCGCCGTTTTCGGCCACGACGGTGCCGCGCACCATGGTCAGCACGGGAGCACCCTTGACGGCAAAGCCGTTGAAGGGGCTGTGCTTCACCACAGAGTGGAACTTAGCCGCGTCGACGGTGTACTCCTTGTTCAGATCCACCAGTACCACATCGGCGTCGGCGCCCACCTGCAGCGTGCCCTTCTTGGGGAAGATACGGAACAGCTTGGCGGGATTTTCACACATGACCTCCACCAGCTTCTGCATGGTGATCCGGCCCTTGTTGACGCCCTCGGTCAGCATAACGGGCAGAGAGGTCTCCAAACCCAGCGCACCGTTGCCGGCCTGCCAGATGTCAGCCCAGTCTTTCTCTTTCGCTTTTTGCTTTTGATACACTTGTGGCACAGGGAGCGACCCTGTTTCGCGTTCCTAACGTACGTTCAGTTGGTCATGTTATAGCACACAGTTTGCGAAATGTCAACAGATTTATCCGACGAATATCTGCTTTATTTGTTGCCTTTTTTGCTGATAATCGCGGGTTCTTTTTGCTTCCGTTTGACAGGATGAAAAAGAGCGCTATGCTTTTATACGAATGAACGTTCATACGTCGCTGTGCTATTCCGGCACCTCTATCGCGGCTATCGCCAAGGAGATCGGCATACAGAAGTCTTCGCTATATGCCCATTTCGCAAATAAGGAGCAGCTTTTTCTGGAAGTCTTTCAACGGTTTTGCGACGAGACCGCACTGAAGCTCTCTGCCATTTTTCTGACAGAACTGCCGGATAAGGAGAAGCTGCACGAGGGCTTTCTGCTGTTCTGCACCGGCAGGAACGCCAGCATCTTCCGGATCGGCCTATGATTGGCCTTTGCAGCACGAGCAGATGCGAATAGGCGTTGTCATGGCGAAATCCCACCAAAATGCGAAGCAAGGCCCCCGGGAATTACCCGGGGGCCTTCACGGTTATCGTATATATTTGGAGAATGAAAAATCGGATTTATTCATCCTATGTCGTAGGCACTGCACCGAAAGAATTCAATCGTAAGGCGGAACACCGCATAAGCCAGCAAGTCTACTTTCAGGATATCCGTTTGGGGCCGATTACATCACGGACAGCATATTGTAGCGCTTCAGCAGCTGAACGTCCTCCCGGGAGATGCGCAGGTCCTGCAGAAACTCCGGTGTCTCCGGCTGGATGCTCTTGGACAGAAATACCTTGGTGGAGGTAGGCATAATGGGCCGACAGGAGATGCCGAAGCCCAGCCCCCACTTTGTTCCGGCGTTCAGATAGGAGGCGGGCAGACAGAGGAGATAGACGTCCATCTCCGTGTCCTGGTTGTGGGTGACGATGTTGCTGAGGGCGTCATAGTGGCTCAGCGTACCCAGATAGGTGTTCTCGCAGTTCCGGTACTGCTGATAGTCCTGAAAGTTCATGTACAGCGCTATGTCATAGGCGTTGGCGCCGGTCTTGGCCCGGATATCGATGACGCTGCGGACCAGACTGTTGTTCCGGCCGTCGAAATAGTACATATACAGCCGGTCAACGCCGCGGAAGAAGGCGGGCACGCTGTCGGCCATCAGATCTTCCGCGGGCAGCGGGGCACAGTACAGCAGCTTTTCCGGCGGCACACCCAGGGCGGCCGCCACCTCGTACAGCGTCACCACGTCCATGGCGATCTGCCCGCTTTCGTACTTGGATACGGTGGCCCCGGTCTTGTGGAGCAGCGCCGCCAGCTCCACGATCTTCATTCCGCGCTTTTTGCGGTAGTATTTGATCTTCGCGCCGATCTCTTCTGTCAATGTCATGGCACTTTCCTCAAAATCAAGTTTTAGTGATTTGACCCTCTGCTTTTCAGTATAGACGCTTTTCCCGGTCCGTGCAAGGGAAAATATAATTGTGAAGAAAGTTTTTCGCAAAATTCGTTCCTGAAAAGTAAGCGGTGGGCTTTGACGGGGCACGCGGCGGCTGGTATTATAAAACCATAACAGGAAAGGAGCGATACACCATGACCTACAACTTCGACGAGATCATTGATCGGCGCAACACCAATTCCGAGAATGTAGAGGGCTGGCGGCCCTACATTTTCCACTGCGGGCCGGAGAGGGTGTTCCCCTACAAGGACGAGGAATTCATCCGGATGTGGGTGGCGGACATGGAGTTCGCTGTGGCGCCGGAGATCCTGCAGGCCATCACCGACCGGGTAGATCGGCGCATTTTGGGCTATACCCTGGTGTACGATAAGGGTTATTATGAGGCGCTGCGCGCCTGGTGCGAGAGCCGTTACGGCTGGTCCTTCCCCAAGGAGCAGCTGACGTTCTCTCCCGGCGTCATCCCGGCGCTGTACCAGCTGACGGAGGACCTGGTCAAGCCGCTGAATGGCAAGGTCCTGACCATGACGCCTGCCTACGGCTTTTTCCTCCACGCCTGTGAATACAACGGCGTTGAGCTGGTGACCTCGCCCCTGCGGGAGGAAAACGGCCGCTTCTCCGTGGACTGGGAGGACCTTGAGGCGAAGGCCGCCGACCCGGATGTGAAGCTGCTGATGCTCTGCAATCCCCACAACCCCACCGGCCGCATCTGGACCGAGGATGAGCTGCGCCACATGGCGGCCATCATCGAAAAGCACCGGCTCTGGGTGGTGTCCGACGAGATCCACTGCGACCTGATCCGCACCGGCCTGCGCCATACGCCCTTGGGAAAGATCATGCCGGACTATGACCGGCTCATCACCTGTATGTCCGCCAGCAAGACCTTCAACCTGGCGGGCCTGATGCACTCCAATATTATCATCCGCAACGCGGAGGAACGTGCCCGCTTCCAGGACCGGGACAAGAACATCGGCGCGGTGAACCCGCTGTCCATCGCGGCCCACAAGGCGGCCTATGAGCACGGCGGCCCCTGGCTGGAGCAGCTGAAGGCCTATGTGGACGGCAACCTGGCGCTGGTGGACCGTTTCCTGAAGGAGAACATTCCTGGCGCGAAGTTTACCATTCCTGAGTCCACCTACTTTGCCTGGGTGGACCTGCGGGAGGTGCTGCCGGAGGTAGAGGACCTGCCGGACTTCTTCGCCAACAAGGCCGGTGTGCTGCTGGAGGGCGGCGACGGTCTGTTCGTGGGCAACGCCAGGGGGCATATCCGCCTGAATTTGGCCATGCCCCGCGCCACGGTGCAGATCGGTCTGGAGCGTATCGCCGAGGCCATCCGCAAGGAGAAGGCCGGCGCATAACGCCGCGGCCGCACGAATAGGCGTTGCACATCTCCTGCCTATCTGCTACAATGGCGGCAGTGTGCTGTGCGGGAGGGAAAACGCCTATGAAAAAAACGCTGGATTCCAACGCGATCAAGCTCGTCGCCATCGCGGCCATGACCGTCGACCATGTGGCCTGGTGGCTGTTTCCCGGCTATCCCCGGGCGGTGCTGCCACTGGCGATGCATATCATCGGTCGGCTGACCTGTCCCATCATGTGCTACTTTGTGGCGGAGGGCTATCACCACACCCGGGATATCCGGAAATACACGGCGCGGATGTTCCTGTTCGCGGTCATATCCCACTTCGCCTATGTGTTCGCGTCGGCGGATTTTGCCGGCTGGCGGTCGTTTATCCCGTTTTCCTCCGGCAGAGTGCTGAACCAGACCAGCGTCATGTGGTCGCTGGCATGGGGGCTGGTGATGCTGCGGGTGGTCCATGACCGGCGGCTCCGCCCGGCGGTGCAGGTGGCGCTGATCCTGCTGATCTGCCTGGTCAGCTTCCCGGCGGACTGGAGCTGTATCGCCGCCCTGTGCATCATGGCCTTCGGTACCAATCGGGGAAAGCTGAAGACGCAGGCGCTGTGGATGATGTTCTATGTGGCGCTTTACGCGGTGGTGTACGCCCTGGCGCTGGACTGGGTCTACGGCCTGGTGCAGCTGGCGGTGGTGCTGGCCGTTCCCGTGCTGGCGCTGTATAACGGGCAGCGTGGGCCGTTGCCGCGGGTGAACACGGTGATGAAGTGGCTGTTTTACCTGTACTACCCGGCGCACCTGGCCTTGATCGGCTGGCTGCAAATGCAATGAGACGCAGATACCCGGCACGCCTTCGGCGCGCCGGGTATTTTTTGTTGACGTGGTCGGTTTACAGCAAGGGGCGCCAGGGCGTCTCTCTGACCAGTCGTATCATCTCCCGGGCGAAGATGCCCAGAGCGCTGTCCCGACGGTACAGCACCCGCAGCTCCCAGCTGAGCTCGGGGACGTCTATGGCGTAGAAAATAAGCTTTCGCAGAGTATCCGACGGTATCCGGCCAATGAAGTAGCTGGGGACGAAAGAGGCGCAGTTTTCCAGAGAGGACACCAGCGTGTGGTTGATGACCGGATCGCCGCAGTGGATCAGCGTGTCGGGAATAATGCTGTAATGCTGGAAAAACCGGTGGGAGGAGGCGTAGATCATCTGATTTTTGTTGTACATACAGTACTGAAACGGCGGCAGGTCCTCCACCGCCGGCGGCTGTACCAGCAGAGCGTCTCCTGCATGAGCGGCTTTCTGCAGGAGGGCGCGGTGCAGGCCTTCCGCATCCCTGATGAGGTAGAGACCATGCGCCAGAGCTACCAGCGCCGGCGCGACGCCTTTGTGGGCCGGCTCAACGCCATCCCGGGCGTGCACTGTCAGATGCCCGAGGGTGCCTTCTACGCCTGGGTGTCCTTCGATGTGGACATGACCTCCGACGAGATGTGCGACTACATTCTGGACCATGCCAAGGTGGTGGGCGTCTCCGGCGCGGCCTACGGCATGACCCAGGGCTGCTTCCTGCGCTTCTCCTTTGCCAGTGACGACGCGGCGCTATCAGCCGCGGCCGACCGGATCGAGGCGGCCATGCGGGCATATCAACAACGATAACCGACGGAGCTTTTTTCCTGTCTTCCTCTCCCCACAAAACACCACACCCCACGGCGCTTGCGCCGTGGGGTGTGGTGTTTTGTGTCCAGTGCTGGCCTTTACTGCCTGTTTCCCGGCCGGAAGTCGCCGCTGGGCGGGGTGGGTGCGCTGCCGGGGTCAAAGCTGCCGCCGGGCATCTGACCGGGCTGACCGGACTGACCGCCCATGCCGGTCTGTACGCTGCCGGTCTGGGCTGCGGCGGCTACCGCTTTCTGGTGACCCGGATGGAGGACGGGCGCAGCATGGCCATTTTCCTGGAGTGCAGCCAGGCCCGCCGTTCCGTGCGGACGGTGCTGGTGTGGTCTCTGGCGGCGGACGCGATCTGCACGCTGCTGGTGCTGGGGCTGGTGGCGCTGCGGGTGTCCAACCGCTGCGAAAATGCCGGGAGCATCGATACCGGCAAGCTCTTTGACCGGTTTTACCGGGCGGACCCGGCCCGCACCGCCGGCGGCTTCGGCATCGGGCTCTCCATCGCCCGGAGCATTGCCGAGGGCCATCGCGGTGCCATCTCCGCCCGCACGGAGGGCGATACCATCACCTTTACCGCCCTGCTGAAATAAACGGGACGGGGCCGTCAGGCCCCGTCCCGTACTTTTCTGCGTTAATTCTGATAGTGTACCCGCCACGCCGTGTCCAGCGGCTGGCAGGAGAGCGCCGTGCCGTCCAGGTCGGCGCGGTGCATATCCACGGCGCACAGCTGGGCGGCGTCGTAGGTGGTGTAGTAATACACCCCGGTGTCGGCATTGCAGCAGCTGGTATACAGCGTCAGCTCGCACGCGCCGTCCTCCAGCACGCAGCAGCCCCGCTGCTGTGCCGCCGCGCCCAGAATGTGCAGGAGCTGGCTGACGCTCTCGGCCTCGCCGTCGCCGGAGCGGCTGTTCAGCCGGGTAAAGGCCGTCCGTACAAAGCGGGAGGGGGAGGACAGGTCGCCGGGTAGCCCCATAGCGCCCATGCCCCGACTGTATGTCTCCAGCGGCAGGGCGGGGGAGAAGCGGTTTTCCGGCGGCTGCGGGGACAGCTGGGCGTAGTCGTTCAGCCGGAACAGCTGCATGGGGAAGGGCGGCTCGTTGGTCAGCACGCCCGCCGGGTCCTCATAGACCCGCAGACCCTCCGCCGTCTGCTCCACCGCAAAGCACTGCTCCCGGTCCGCCAGCAGCCAGTGCAGCCGGGCCGGGGGCAGCCCCGGCAGAAAGGCGTCGTCGGTGATGCGGCTCTCCGCCAGCAGGTCCCGGGCCTCCGCCGCCGTGGCGCAGCGGCCCAGCAGCCAGGGGATCAGCTCAAACTGTGCCACGTTGGCCTTCCCCGCTGCGCAGGGACCGTATACAGCGCTGCGTACGAAGTTCAGCCCCGCCATGCACAGGCCCTTCTCGTTCACCGCGTCATAGTACAGGGGGTAGCCGTCCTGTACGGAGGCCATGCCGATCATGGCGTAGTGCCGCGTCAGGTCCGGCAGATGCCGCATGGGCAGGGGAAAGAGCCGGGGCGTGATGACCACCTGCTCGCCGAAGCCGCGCTCATAGTCCAGATTGCGCCCGAAATAGAAGCATTTTGTCTTGTATGTGGCCGCAGTGCACATGGGCCGGGACCTCCTTTTATTCGTTATCCGCCGGCTCGGCGGGGTACTGCCGCTTCAGGAAGGAGAGAAAATACCGGACGGCGCTGTTGGCCGGGGGCGGTGTCTTCACCGCCGCGCCCAGCCGGCGTGACAGCGGCTCCGCCAGCGGGAGCACCCGCACCTGGCCCTCATAGCCCGCCAGAGAGAATGCGGACAGCACCGACACGCCCAGTCCCGCCGCCACCATAGACAGTATGGCCGCGTCGTCCGACGCCGTGACCTCCAGCCGTGGTGCCTCCGGCGGCAGCAGGCGCGCCACATACTGCTCCGGGCAGGAGAGAAACGTCTCCTGCAGCAGGCGCTCCAGGGGGATGACGTCCTCCGTCCAGGGGAAGTCCGGCGGCACCACCGCCACCAGCGGCGCGTCCGTCAGCGGCGTCCAATAGAAGCCCTTGCCGCAAGTCTCCTCCACCAGGGCCAGCTGCACCCGTTCCTCCTCCAGCGCCGCGGCCAGCTCATAGCCGCCCACCAGCACGTCGATCTTGATCTCCGGGTGCAGTTTGCGGAACTTCTGCAGCAGCGCCGGCAGCCGTGCCCGGGCAATGCTGGCAAAGCAGCCGATCCGCAGCACGCAGTTGTGGGCCTCGCCCTGGGCCGCCGCCTCCCGCCGCAGGGTCTCACTGGCGCGCAGATAGTCCTGTATATAGGGCAGCAGGTGCTCACCCTCCTCCGAGAGCCGGACGCCGTGGCTGCTGCGGGTGAGCAGGGTACAGCCCAGCTCGGCCTCCAGTTTGTTCACCATGTGCGTCATGGCGGACTGGGTGTAGCCCAGCTGCGCCGTCGCCTTTCCAAAGCTGCCGCACTGCACTGCCGTCAGCAGCGCCCGCAGCCGTTTGTCATCCATAGGGGCCTCGCTTTCTGTACAAATTGGACAAAATTGCAACGATTATTTTTAACTATATCACAAGGGCTGTCGCCGTTCAATGCCATAAATGTAAACTTTCCGCCAACGATTTGGAAAATGCGGTAAACGTTTTTATACGTCATAAAAATTTTTTATGCGTCGTTCGATAAGCGTCATTTCCGTAATGATGAAAAGCATGATACGCTATATGCACAGGATGCAACGCGCTTTAAAGCGCGAGACCGCACCGGCGCGCCGCAGTCGGCGGCGTGGGAACAAGAGAAGAGAAATGGAGAAATCAGAATGATCGGACAGAGGAAAAACACCGCGGCAGATATCGTTGTCGTGGGCTTTGCGCTGTTTTCCATGTTTTTTGGCGCGGGCAACGTGATCTTCCCGCCCTTTTTGGGCATGGAGGCCGGCAGCCAGTGGCTGGCGGGCTTTTCCGCCTATTTCATTGCGGATATCGGTCTGGCGATGATGGGTATGTTCGCCCTGCTCCGCGTGGGCAGCAGTGAGAAGGTACTGGAACGGGCGGGCAAAGTCCCCGCCGAGATCCTCATGTGCGCCATCATTCTGTGTATCGGCCCCATGGTGGCCATCCCCCGCACCAGCGCCAGCACCTATGAGATGGCCATCGCGCCCAACCTGTCCGGCGTATCGCCGGTGGTGTTCTCCGTGGTGTTCTTCGCGGTGATCCTGGCTCTGTGCATCAAGGAGTCCGCCGTGGTGGACATTGTAGGCAAGGTGCTCACGCCGCTGCTGCTGGTGGGCCTGTTCGCCATTATTATCAAGGGTGTGATCACGCCGCTGGGCGATATCGCGCCCCTGGCGCAGATCGACAACGTGGCCGTCACCGGCATCAAGGCCGGCTACCAGACCATGGACGCGCTGGCGGCCCTGCCCTTCGGCATCATCGTGCTGCAAAGCGTTACCGCCAAGGGCTATCAGCGGGGCCAGAGCCAGCTTCGCGTGGTGGGCGGCGCCGCGCTGCTGGCGGGCGTGCTGCTGCTGGCGGTGTATATGGGTCTGGCCTATCTGGGCGCCACCGTGTCCGCACAGTACACGTCCTCCATCGGCCGCGCGGCCCTCATCATGGCCATCGTAGAGGCGCTGATGGGCAAGACCGGCATGGTGATCTTTGGCGTGGTGGTGGGCCTGGCCTGCGTCACCACGGCCATCGCCCTGACCAGCTCCGCCGCGGCATATTTCACGGAGCTGTGTCGCGGGAAGATCAGCTACAAGGTGTTCGTGACGGTCATCTGCGTGTTCAGCGCCGTGGTGTCCAACCTGGGCCTGGACCGTATCGTGGCCGTGGCCGCGCCGGTGCTGGATATAGTATATCCCCCCACGCTGGTGCTTATTTGCGTCTCCCTCATCATACCCAAGGTCCACGACTTTGTCAGCCGGGGCGCCGCGCTGGGCGCACTGCTGACCAGCGTGCTGTGCACCCTGCACACCTGCGGTGTGAAGCTGCCGCTGGTGGAGGCCCTGCCGCTGTATGATCTTGGCCTGAGCTGGCTGCTGCCCGCCGCCGTGTTTGGCCTTGCCGCCCAGCTGCTGACGCTGCTGCCCGGCGTCCGCTGTGCGGAGAAGCCCGCCCGCCGCGCCAGCGAAAAGCATTAAACCGCTTCCTCCGGGCGGGGCCGTTCTTACCCCACGGTCCCGCCCTTCTCTCCTATATTATGTACCGGCACCTGTCTGAAACAGTCCACCGGCGGGATCGGCTTGACAAGAGCAGGCGTTTGCCGTACAATAAACACGCTGCTGACGTCGAAAGTACGCTTGAGACGGAAGATGCGCCATAGGTTCTGCGCCCGCGAAGCGGGCGCTGTGGTCGTGTCGCGGTGGCGGCGCGGCTTTTTTATTTGGCGGCGGATCTTACGACGGGAGGTTTTGCTATGGAAACACGGGTGGCGGTCATTGCGGTCATTGTGGAAAATGAGGATGCGGTGACGGAGCTGAACGCGCTGCTGCATCAGTACGGCGCATATATCATCGGGCGAATGGGCGTGCCCTACCGCGCCCGGGGCGTGAATATCATCTCCGTGGTGCTGGATGCGCCGCAGGACGCGATCTCCGCCCTCAGCGGAAAGATTGGGCGGCTGGAGGGTGTCAGTGCCAAGACACTGTACTCCAACGTGATCACACCGATAGAAGACAGATAGGCATGCTGCACGACAGCTTTGTATAAGAGACCGTATCACGGAAAGGAGAAAACAACATGAAAAAAATGATATCCCTGCTGCTGGCGCTGGCGCTGGCATTGACGCTGTGCGCCTGCGTAACGCCGAAAACGCCTATGCCCATTGAGGATGGCGACAAATCCGCCGCCCAGCCGGTCACTGTGCGGTTGGGCGGGCTGAAGGGCCCTACCTCCATGGGCATGGTGAAGCTGCTGGACGACGCGGAGAGCGGCGCCACGGAGAACGGGTACGAATTCACCATCGCGGCCAGCGCCAATGAGCTGACGCCCCAGCTGGTGCAGGGCGAGCTGGATGTGCTGGCGGTGCCGGCCAACGTAGCGGCCATTCTGTATAACCAGACGGAGGGCGGCGTGGTGCTGCTGGCCGCCGGCACACTGGGTGTGCTGTATATCGTGGAAAAGGGCGGCGAGACGGTAACGGACATTGCCTCGCTGAACGGCAAGACCATCTACGCCACCGGCAAGGGCGCTACCCCGGAGTACGCGTTGACCTATCTGCTCTCGCAGCACGGGCTGACTCTGGGTGAGGACGTACAGGTGGAGTGGAAGAGCGAGCCCACGGAGATCGTGGCCCTGATGGCGGAACAGGACAACGCCGTGGCCATGCTGCCCCAGCCCTTCGTCACCGTGGCGCAGAGCCAGGTGGAGGGCCTGCGTGTGGCGCTGGATCTGAGCGCCGAATGGGATGCGCTGGACAACGGCAGCCGCCTGATCACTTCGGTACTGGTGGCCCGCAAGGCATTTGCCGATGAACACCCGGCGGCACTGGCAGCCTTTTTGGAGGACTACGCCGCCAGCACGGACTACGCCAATGAGCACCCGGCCGAGGCCGCTGTGCTGGTGGAGAAATATGGCATCGTCAAGGCCGCCGTGGCAGAGAAGGCGTTGCCCCAGTGTAACCTGGTATGTATTACCGGCGTGGATATGAAGGTCGCCGTGGGCGGCTATCTGCAAACACTGTATGACCTGAAGACGGAGGCCGTGGGCGGCGCCATGCCCGGTGACGGCTTCTACTGGATGGGCGCATGAGCGCACCCGCGGACAAAAAAATAAAGACCTGGCAGCGTGCCGGCGCGGTGGTGCTGGCCCTGTCGGTCTGGCAGGCGGTCTCCTGGGCCGTGGGCTCAGCACTGCTGCTGCCGGGACCGGTAACGGTGCTGGGGCGGCTTTGCGCCCTGGCGGGGACAGCGGCCTTCCGGCGGGCGGTGGCGTTCAGCTTCTGCCGTATCGCCGGCGGCTTTGCCCTGGCACTGGTGCTGGCCTTTGTGCTGGCGCTGGCGGCGGGACGCTGGCCGGTGGTGGAGGTGCTGCTGCGGCCCTATGTGCTGGCCATCAAGGCGGTGCCGGTGGCGTCGTTCATCATCCTGGCACTGATCTGGATGCGGACATCGGCGCTGCCGCTGTTCATCTCATTCCTGATGGTCTTCCCCATTCTGTACACCAACGTGCTGGCGGGCCTCCGCAGTGCGGATAGCCAGCTTCTGGAAATGGCCCGGGCCTTCCGGGTGCCCTGGCGGCGGCAACTGCACAGCATCCTGCTGCCGGCGGTGGAGCCCTTCCTGCTGGCGGGCTGCGCCGCGGCCCTGGGCATGAGCTGGAAGGCCGGTGTAGCGGCCGAGGTCATCGGTGTGGTGGCCGGCTCCCTGGGCGAGAGACTGTACGACGCGAAGATCTACCTCCAGACCGCCGACCTGCTGGCCTGGACCGTGGTGATCGTGGCGCTGAGCGCCCTGTTTGAGAGACTGGTGCTGGCCCTGCTGCGGCGGGGCTTCCGTCGGCTGGAAAGGGGGTGCGGCGCATGAACGCGGCACATCTGTACAAGCGCTTCGGCGACAAGGTCGTGCTGGAGGACGTGAGCCTGACCGTCCCGGACGGGGCGGTGGTGTGTCTGATGGCCCCCTCCGGCCGCGGCAAGACCACGCTCCTGCGCTGTATCGCCGGGTTGGAGATGCCGGACAGCGGCACCGTCACCGGCGTGCCGGAGCGATTGGGCTTCGTGTTCCAGGAGGACCGTCTGTGCCCGCAGCTGGACGCCGTGGAGAACGTGCGTCTGGTCACGGGCCGGGCCATGTCCCGGCCGGATATCGAGGCGCACCTGCGGGAGCTGGGATTGGCGGACTGCCTGGACCAGCGGGCGGCGGAACTGTCCGGCGGACAGCGGCGGCGGGTGTCCATTGCCCGGGCGGTGTGTTATGTGCCGGAGCTGCTGCTGCTGGATGAGCCCTTCAAGGGTTTGGACGGTGCGGCCCGGGACCGGACGGCGCAGTACCTTCTGCGGCACCGGAACGGCGCGGCGGTGCTGTGCGTTACCCATGACCGGGCGGACGCCGCGGCCCTGGGCGCAGAGATCGTGGAAATATGAAAAGAGACGGCGGATGCCGTCTCTTTTTGCTTTATCTGATCTGTCCGTCGCCGCGGATGACATATTTGTACGTAGTCAGCTCGTCCAGCCCCATGGGTCCCCGGGCGTGGAGCTTCTGGGTGGAGATGCCCATCTCACAGCCCAGCCCGAACTCGCCGCCGTCGGTAAAGCGGGTAGAGGCATTGACATACACGGCGGCGCTGTCCATCCCGTTGACAAAGGCCTCGGCGTGGGCGGGGTCTTCGGTGACGATGGCCTCGCTGTGGCCGGTGGAGTGGGCGGCGATGTGGGCGATGGCCTCGTCCACGCTGTCCACGAGCTTTACGGCCAGGATATAGTCCAGAAATTCGGTGTCGAAGTCCTGCCCGCCGGCGGGCGTTCCGGGAATGACCGCCGCGGCGCGCTCGTCCAGCCGCAGCTCCACGGGGACCTTGCCTGCGGCGGCTCGGTCATCAACCAAGCGCTTTTTCAGCTGGGGCAGGAATTCCGCCGCCACCGCGCTGTGTACCAGCAGCACCTCTTCGGCGTTGCACACGGAGGGACGGCTCGCCTTGGCGTTCTCCACGATGTCCAGAGCCATGTCCAGATCGGCACTGTCGTCCACATACACATGGCAGATACCGGTGCCCGTCTCGATGCAGGGCACGGTGGCGCCGGCCACGCAGGCCCGGATCAGTCCCGCGCCGCCCCGGGGGATCAGCAGGTCCACCAGACCCTTGGCGGTCATGATGTCCGCGGCAGACTGGTGGGTGGTGTCGTCCACGATGTTCAGGATGTCCGGGTCGCCGCCCTCGGCGGCGATGCCGGCCTTCAGCGCCTGCACGATGGCGCGGGCGGTACGGTAGGCCTCCCTGCCGCTGCGGAGTACGCAGACATTGCCGGATTTCAGCGCCAGGGCCGCCGCATCTGAGGTAACGTTGGGGCGGCTCTCATAGATAATGGACACCAGCCCCAGAGGGACCTGTACCTTCTGGATGACCAGACCGTTGGGGCGGCGCACCTCGGACAGCACACGGCCGGTGTGGTCCGGCAGGGCGGCAATGGCCCGCACGCCGTCGGCCATGCCCGCCAGTCGATCATGGTCCAGCCGCAGCCGGTCCAGCATCACATCGGAGATATGCCCCCGGGCATCGCTCATGTCGGCTTCATTTTCCGCCAGAATAGCGCCCTCATGGGACAGAAGACTGTCGGCCATGGACAGCAGCAGGGCGTTTTTGCCTGCTTCGTCCAGGACGGCCAGTCCGCCCCGGGTGGCGCGGGTCTTTTTCAGAATATCGATAGTGGTCATGGCTCACTTCTCCTTTGCCAGAAATCGGGTGCCCACAGGCTTTCCGCCCACGATGTCGTACAGCAGGGCGGGCTTGCTGCCATTGGCGATGACCATCTGGCAGCCGACCTCGGTGACGATCTGTGCAGCCTTCAGCTTGGTGGCCATGCCGCCTGTGCCCAGGCCGCTGCCGCTGCCGCCGCCCAGAGCGAGAATGTGTGCGTCGATGGACGGCACCACGGGGATAAGCTTCGCGGCGGGATCCCTGTGGGGATCGCCGTCATACAGACCGTCGATATCACTGAGCAATATCAGCAGGTCGGCGTGTACCGCCGCCGCCACGATGGCGGAAAGCGTGTCGTTCTCGCCGATGGTGTTCTCCACGCCCACCTCGTCGGTGGCCACGGTGTCGTTTTCGTTGATGACAGGCAGCGCGCCCAGCTCCAACAGGCGAAAAATGGTGTTCCGCATATTACGGCTGCGCTGCTCGTTCTTTACATCCTCGCCGGTGAGCAGCACCTGTGCCACTGTGTGGTTGTACTCGTTGAACAGCTTGTCATAGGTGTACATCAGCTCGCACTGGCCCACGGCGGCGGCCGCCTGCTTCGTGGGCATATCCTTAGGCCGTCCCGGCAGGTTCAGCTTGCCCACGCCCATGCCGATGGCGCCGGAGGAGACGAGAATGATCTCGTGCCCGGCGTTTTTCAGGTCGCTCAGGACCTTGCACAGGCCCTCCATCCGCTGGATATTCAGCCGTCCGGTGGCGTGGGCCAGAGTAGAGGTGCCGACTTTTACCGTGATACGCATAGAAATGCCCCCTTCGGGAAAAGAATTTGGAGCCATTATACTACGAAACCCCGGGGATGAAAAGAAAAATTTTCCTTGACAGGAGGGAGAACATCGTGATATGCTAACTGTACTAACACGCATAGTACACTTGATACGGAAAGGAGCGTGTGCGATATGATCGTGCTGGACTACCGGGACAGCCGTCCCCTGTACCAGCAGGTGAAGGACAGCCTGCGGCGCATGATGCTGACAGGGCTGCTGGAGCCGGACGAAAAGCTGCCCTCCGTGCGCTCTCTGGCTACGCAGCTGGCCATCAACCCCAACACCATCCAGCGGGCTTACGCGGAGCTGGAGGCGGAGGGGTACATCTACTCTGTGGCGGGCAGAGGGAGCTTTGTCTCTACCGGGGACGGCGAGCATCTGCGGCGCATCGCTGAACTGACGGGGCGGCTGGTCCCGCTACTGGAGGAGCTGAAGAGCCTGGGCTATACCCGGGAACAGCTGCTGGTACTTTGGGAAGGAGGAGAGGGTAAATGATCGAGGTAAAAAACGTCGTCAAGACCTTTGACGGCTTCCGGGCGCTGGACGGCCTGACCATGACGGTGCCCCACGGCGCGGTGTACGGACTGGTGGGCCCCAACGGTGCGGGCAAGTCCACCATCATCCGCCATCTGGCGGGCATCTACCGGCAGGACAGCGGCGACGTGCTGGTGGACGGCCAGCCGGTGTATGAGAACACCGCCGTGAAGCGGCGCATGGCCGTTATCGGCGACGACTGGTACTACTTCCCGCAGTCGGGCATCCGGGAGATGGCGAAATTCCTCGCCGGTATCTACCCCGATTTCAGCTGGGAGCGGTACGAGAAGCTGAAGCAGGTCTTCCCGCTGGATGAGAAAATGATGCTGCGGCGGATGAGCAAGGGTATGCAGAAGCAGGCGGCCTTTTGGCTGATGGTGTGCTGTATGCCGGAGTACCTCATTCTGGACGAGCCGGTGGATGGCCTTGACCCGGTGATGCGGCGGCAGGTATGGTCGCTGCTTTTGGGCGACGTGGCGGAGCGGGGCACGACGGTGCTGGTCTCCAGCCACAACCTGCGGGAGTTGGAGGACGTGTGCGACCACGTGGGCATCCTGAACCATGGCCGGGTGCTGCTGGAGCGCAGTCTCTCCGATCTGCAGGACAACACGGTAAAGGTGCAGGTGGCCTATCAGGGCGTTACCGAGCCGCCGCTGCCGGCGGAGCTGAACATCCTGCACCGCAGCCACGTGGGACGGGTGTATACCTATATCGTCCGGGGCAGCAGTCAGGAGATCCTGCGCCGGATGCAGATCACCGAGCCGGTGCTGCTGGAATCCATCCCGCTGACGCTGGAGGAGATATTCATTTACGAGCTGGGAGGTGTGGATTATGCCGCGAAAGACATCCTTCTGTAACGCCGCGCTGCTGCGCAGCGATATAAAGCGCTACTGGCCGCTGCTGTTTTTGTATGTGGCCGTGTGGGTGGTGATCCTTCCCATGCAGATACTGTCGGCGAGCCGGGAGTGCGACGGCGTGGCGGAGGGCATCATGACCGTGCTGCAGCTGCGGCAGCACAACGTCATCATCCAGTCCATACCCGCCTCCGTGGTCATGTCCCTGCTGTTCGGCTGCTTTGCAGCCATGGCGGTGTGGTCGTACCTGATGTCCGGCCGCACCGTGGGGCTGATGCACGCCCTGCCGGTGACACGGACACAGGCATTTTTCTCCCACGTCCTCTCTGCGCTGGGAGCGCTGACGGCGGGGAACGTGCTGATCTTCCTGCTGACCGCTCTGTGCAGCGCCGGCTTCTCCTACGTGGACTGGGCGGCGCTGGGCACGTGGCTGCTGCTGACGGAGCTGATGGCGCTGTTCTTCTTCGCGCTCGGCTCCCTGTGCGCCATGGTCACGGGATGGCTGCTGGCGGTGCCGGTGCTCTACGGCGCGATGAACGTCATCGCCCTCCTTCTGTACGCGGTGATAAGCACGATGACGCAGATGTTTTACTTCGGCTACAGCAACAGCGACATTCCGGAGTCCATCACCTGGCTGACGCCGGTGGGTCGGATCTGGGATGCCGTGGCCAACGGCGGCGCCCAGCCCATCGACGTGCAGTTCCGCGAGCCCATCGGCACCCAAAGCTATCAACGCGTCCAGCTGCCAGCCTCCGCCTTCTCCACCTGTATCATCTACGCCGCGGTGGGCATCGCACTGCTGGCGCTGGTGTGGTGGCTGTATAAAAAGCGCCCCAGCGAGACGGCCGGCGACGCTATGTCCTTCCGGTGGCTGCGCCCCATCGCCCGGTGGACCATCGGTCTGTGCGGCGGTCTGGGGCTGGGTCTGTTCCTGCGCTATACCGCCTTTATCGACGGCGGCTTCGTCTGCCTGCTGATCTGCCAGCTGGTCATGGGCGTGATCTGCTTCTTCGCCGCCCAGATGCTGCTGCAAAAGAAGTTCCGCATCTTCAACAAGCGCTGGTGGCTGGAGACGGCGGCCATGGTGCTGGTGCTGGCGGCGGTGACGGTGTGCGTGAAGCTGGACATCACCGGCTATCAGCACCGCGTCCCGGACGCGGAGGACGTGACCTCCGTCCACTTCAGCGCCAGCTATGCGGATTTCACCGCCGATGATCCCGCAGCGGTGGAGAGCGTGATCTCCCTCCACCGCGCCATTCTGGAGCAGTACGATGAGACAGGCGAAAGGCTGGAGAACCAAACCTATCTGGACACGGAGGGCGGCCCGATCACCCGCTATGTGCGTGTGGACTACCAGCTGCGGAACGGCACGAGTCTGTGTCGTGAGTGGAGGGTATCGATCGTCAACGGCTCCGATGTCCACCGGCTGCTGACCCAGCTGGTGAACCGCACCGACAGCCGGGAGAGCCTCATCGGCATCGACTCGCTGGCGCGGTACGGCGGCGTGAACGCCGTGATCAGCGGCCACGTCCGCCGGTACGACACCGACGAGGTGGCCGAGTTGACCCGGCAGCAGGCGCAGGACCTGGCCTCCCTGGCCCTGGCTGACGCAGCCAACAGCTCCGGGCCGCTGGATCCGCGGAGTGACGACTTCTATTCCTATGCCAAGGGCTATGACATGGATATACAGCTCCGCGTGGTGATCGACCGTGAGACCTCCACCACCGTGCCGCTGAACGTGCCCGCCTTTGCGCTGCGGATGCAGAAGTTCATCGACGGGCTGGAGTTCCAGGTGGACGGCACCTATGATAGCTCCACCGTTGCCGTGGACGAGATATTGTACAACTGAGCTGATACGCCAGCCCCCGGCTCTGCCGGGGGCTGGCGGTATACGTGAAAGCAGTCCCCGGCGAAGCCGGGGGCTGCTGCGTTTTACTCGTTGGTGTAGTTGTCGAAATAGCCCTGAATGTAGACGATGGGCGTGCCCTTGTCGCCGGAGCCGCTGGTCAGGTCGCACAGGGAGCCGATCAGGTCGGTGAGGTTCCGGGGTGTGGTGCCCTCGGACACCATGTTGCCCACCAGAGACTTCTTGGCGTCCTTGGCCTTGATCTTCTCGGAGATGGCGTTCTTCAGCTCCTCGCCGCTGAGGTCGGCGAACTCCTTGTCCGCCAGATACTTCAGCTTCAGCTCGTTGGGCGTACCAACCAGACCGCTGGTATAGCCGGGAGCCACCACGGGGTCAGCCAGCTCCCAGATCTTCCCGGCGGGATCCTTAAACGCGCCGTCGCCGTAGACCATGGCCTCCACCCGCTTGCCGGTGGCGTCGCTCATCGCCTTGCCGATGTTCTCCGCCACCGCCTTGGCGTCGCGGGGAAACAGCTTCACGCGGTCGTCGTCCGCCTTGTTGCTGCCCAGCAGGCCGTACTGGGCGTTGTAGCCGCTGCCGTCCACGGGCGCGGTCAGCAGGTCGTCCAGACCCAGCACCACCTTGGCACCGGCGGCGGTCAGCAGACGCTTGCTGCGCTGGCGGCTGTGGATGTCGCAGGTGATCACCGTGTCGGTGTAGGGCAGGATAGCGGTGACGCGGTTGGCGAACACGATCTCCGCCTGGGCACCGGCCTCTTCGATGATGGACTTGTAATAGGCCACATAGTCCACGCCGGTGAAGGGATGCACCACCTCACCGAAGGCCGCGCGGAACTGCTCCAGCGACAGCACATCGTGCCACGGGTCGATGCCGGCCTCGTCCAGTTGGTCCAGACTCACCAGATGGTTGCCCACCTCGTCGGAGGGATAGCTCAGCAGCAGCACGACCTTCTCCGCGCCCATGGCGATGCCCCGCAGCAGCAGGGAGAAGCGGTTGCGGCTGAGGATGGGGAATGCCACGCCCACGGTCTTGTCGCCGGTCCTGGCGCGCACGTCCTTGGCGATCTGCTCACAGGTAGCGTAGTTGCCCTGGCAGCGGGCCACGACGGACTCGGTCACGGCCACCACGTCGCCGTCACGGGCGGTGATGTTGTTTTCAGCCAGCGCATTCAGCACGGTGCTGACGGTGATGTCCACCACGCTGTCGCCCTCGCGGAAGATGGGGGCGCGCACGCCCCGGACCACGGTACCCAAAGTTCTGCTCATAGCGGAAGCCCTCCTGATATAATTAAGGTGTTGTGTTGAAATCGTCAAAGGCAGCGCAAACGCGCAACAGAAAATAGTATATCACAAAATAAACATAAGTAAAATACATAAAATTGATATCTGCATTTTGATTAGCTAATGATGCGGCTGACGCAGAAATTCCTCTTGCTTTTTCGCGGGGAATGTGTATAATAGTGAGGTACGCAAGTGAATATGGGCTTGTAGCTCAGCTGGGAGAGCAAGCCTGACATATTGCAACCTTGTCCCGCAAAAAATCTTGCGGCCAAAATTTTCGCCACCGGAGTTGCCGAAAATTTTGGCAAGGTGGTCAAAACCCACCTCGCAAATTCGTCAACAAGACAAACAACTTCATATTCGGGCTTGTAGCTCAGCTGGGAGAGCGTTCGGTTCGCATCCGAGAGGTCGAGGGTTCGAATCCCTTCAGGTCCACCACGAAAAGCTGTGAAATTTCATATTTCACAGCTTTTTTGCAACTTTTTGAGGAGATTTATATGGATGCGAACCGAGCGTTTCCGGCGGATTTTGGAAGCTGCTGGAAGTGCTGACCCCAAGTGGTTCGCATCTGAAAAACAACATATAGAAAATAAGAGCGTCGGTTTGTTGGTTTCGTAGAACCATCGAACCGGCGCTCTTTTGCATTTTCAGGATAAATAATCGGGCGTGATTCGGAAGGAGGAACAAATGATGCATGAAAGCAGGCGCAGCGCAGACAAACGCAGGAGCACGGCATTTGTGCCGATGCCGCCGGAGCTGGTGTTTTGCACCGAAAACGAGCGATGCTGTGGATGCCCTTACCCCGCCCACGGTATTGTCTGCTGGCACCGGGGTGGAGGCTGTCTGCGCACAGATATGGAAGAAATAGAAAGGAGACGCAAATGATGTTTCAAGCAGTTCTGAGTAACCCTGACCACCCGGAATACGGTGTGGCGACCATCCCGTTCCCCATCCCCCGCGACCAGTACGCACACTGCATGGAGCTGCTGGAGGCGTTGGAGATCGGTGACGCGGTCAAGGCGGACTGCCAGGTGGAGAAGATCGACAGCTTCTACACCGTTCTCAAGCGCACGGAAATGCTCGCGGTCAATGTGGAGGAGTTGAACTACCTCGCCAAACGGCTGGACGGCTTCGATGCGGGCGAGGCCGCACAGTTTCAGGCGATGGTCCACAATCTGGAGCTTTTTGAGCTGAAGGATCTCATCAACCTGACCTTCTGCTGCCAGCAGGTCACGGTCATCACCGACTTTTCCGACCTCGCCGCCATCGGCCGTGACCATTACATGAACCTGCACGGCGGCAGCGCAAGCGTGGATGAAATGAACAAACTGGACGGCGAGGAAACCGCTCGGCAGCTCATCGAAAGCGGCAGCGGCACGATCACCCCCTACGGCGTGGTCTATGACAACGGCATGAAGTTAGAGCAGATCTACGATGGCCGGTTCTTCCCTTGCTATTACTATGAGCCGAATGCCATCACCGTTGCGGTGACCTCCAAAAGTGAGCCGGAGGACACAGAGCATATCACATGGCTGTACCTCCCCATGGTGCAGGAGGAGATCGACCGCGCCCTTCAGCGGGCGGGTATCACGGATTCTGCGGATGTCCGGCTTCGGATGGAGGATACGCAACTGCCGGATGAAGTGGATGTGCTGCTGGATATGGAACAGGAAAACCTTGCGGACCTCAATGCACTGGCACAGGCTGCGGATGCTCTTTCCACGGATGATATGAAAAAGCTGAGCGCTGTTGTGACCATGGCAAAGCCACAGAATGCGGAACAGGTCAAGAATCTTGCGGAGAATCTCGACCTGTTTGACTTCGCTCCCGGTGCGCATACGCCGGAGGAATACGGCAAGTACATGATCCGGCAGTCCGGTCATTTCGACTATGACGAAAACCTCGACGCTTTTTATGACTATGAAAAGTACGGCACGGAGCGCATGAATGAGGAGGACGGAATGTTCACCGACCGGGGCTACATCGCCTATAAGGGCTATACCAGCATGGAGGAAGTGATGAACAGTGGTCAGAGCAGCTGCATGGAGATGGGAGGGATGATGTGATTATTCAAGCAGAACTCAGACGGAAACAGTCCGAGTACGAGGGGGACCCCTGCGCCGTGGATAAGGTCATCGAACTGCCAAGCCCACGGTTCCAGCAGTTCAGCCGCGCACTGCTGGCTGACTATGATTTCATCGCAGAGAACAAAAATGCCATCCGGCACGATGATGACGCCAGGCACTGCCTGCTCATCCTTGACGCGGAGGGAATGGACGGTTTCCTTGTTGACCCACAGGGGCACAACTATGCCCGGTACAGTGCCTTTGTCCCCAACGCCCGCAGCTTGCTGA
>ERZ839823.1524-NODE-1524-length-22688-cov-3.046260_pt1 | contig 22688 bp, 17 predicted proteins | sample MGYA00519862_ERZ839823 | MGnify/ENA primary metagenome ERZ839823 (study PRJEB31850, sample SAMEA3708853) | human gut metagenome | biome: human gut; feature: human-associated habitat; material: faeces | place: China | collected 2014 ...
CTTTAGCTGTTGCTGTAGTACCATTTATATTACCAGATTTAATAAAAATAGTTGTGGCAAGTTATGTAACATATATTCTTAATACAAAAACATCTATATCTTCAACACTTTCTTAAAAATGTTGAAGATATATGGAAAATTACTCAAGTGGTTGAAGAGGATGGTTTCGAAAACCATTAGGGTGTAACAGCTGCGGGGGTTCGAATCCCCCATTTTCCGCCATATTGAAAGCATAGGTTTGATACAAATTGTGTCAGACCTTTTTTGTTTACAGATAGGAACTTTTATCCTTTCCGCCAGCAAATTATAGAGTCTTGTAGAAGTGTCAAACGGCATTTTTATGAGGTTCTTTTTCTTTTTGCATTTTGCTACGGAACGAAAACCTTATCAACAGAACGATAGGTGCTGCTACGGAACGAAAAGTATAATATTAAAAATCACTTGAGAAAAATATGATAATATTGTGGATTAATATTGTCGAATAATAGACAATTTGAGAAAAAAGTGATATAATTTAGATAAATTTTCGATACTTCTACAGGAGGTAAATTTATGGATTATAAAACGATAATAAAAAAACTAAGGAATAAAATGCTTTTAACTCAATCAGAATTTGCGAAAGAGCTAGGTGTTTCTATTGCTTCTGTTGCAAGATGGGAAACTGGTGAAAATGAGCCGACAATGAAAGTTAAGAGAAAACTGGCTCCTTTGTTTGAAAAATATAATATTGAAGTTGGTGAGGATTAGGAGTGATAGTTCATGTTTCAAAAGCTGAAATTTAAAGAAGCAAATGACAAACAACTTGAAGCGATAAAAAGCATCGATGGTCCTCTTTTGATTGTGGCAGGCCCTGGAACAGGTAAAACCTATACTTTGATTAACAGAGCTCTGAATCTTATTGTCAACTACGGAGTGTCTCCATCATCAATTTTATTTGCCACCTTCACTGAAAAAGCAGCTAATGAATTGATTACAAGACTGTCTGTTGAGCTCGCCAAATACAATATCGATTTCAACCCTGAGGACATGTACATCGGAACATTCCATTCAATCTGCTTGAAGATAATTAAAGACAATGTGAGCCTTTCAACTTTGAAAAAGAACTTTAAATTGTATGACCAGTTTGATCAACAATATTTTATTTACAGACATTTTGGTGATTTCAAAAGTATACCGCAGTTCGATATTTATTTTAAGAATGGTAGCTACTGGGATAAGTGCGCTTCGATAATGAAACTTTTAAATAGGCTTACAGAAGAATTAATTGATTACAATGATTTGCTAAACTCTGGAAAGTCTAATCTTATATTCTATGGCAATGTTATGAGGAAATATGAAGAGTTGAGGAATGAAGGCAATTTTGTAGATTTCTCATTACTTCAGGTTGAGGCTTACAAGCTATTAAAAGAAAACAAGCAGCTTTTTGATGCTATTCAAGACAAAGTGAAATATCTGATGATTGACGAATACCAGGACACAAATCATATTCAAGAAAAACTCACAATGCTCCTTGGGCAGAAACACAGCAATATTTGTGTAGTTGGCGATGATGACCAAGCTATTTATAGATTTAGAGGAGCGACCGTTCGAAACATCCTAGAGTTTCCTAAATCGTTCGATAACTGTAAGAAAGTAGAACTTACATACAATTACCGATCAAATTCAGACATAGTAAATTTCTACAACAAGTGGATGGATACTACTGAAGGAAGAGAATTTAAATTCGACTGGGGTAAGTATAGATACAGGAAGACGATTATTCCTTATAAGAAAAACACAACTTCTGAAACATCCGTAATGAGGCTTGAGACTAAAGAAGACGGATACATAAATCAAAAGACGCTGGATTTCATAAGAGAATTGTTGAGGTCTGGAAGCATATCCAATTTGAATCAAATCGCCTTTCTATTTAGGTCTGTTAAAAACGAGCATGTGAAAGAACTCGCCGACTATCTAGAGAAAAATGGGATTCCTGTATACTCACCAAGATCTAATATGTTTTTTGAAAGAAACGAGATCAAGGGATTGATTGGTATTTTGATTTTAATGTTTCCTAAATATCTAACGAATGACATGCAAACCTTAAGAGGCGGTTTTAAAAATCCAATGTCTGATTATTACAAAGATTGCCTAGAAACAGCAAAAGAAATAATGGAAGGCAATCCTGATTTATTCACATGGGTTAGATTCAGAATCAGAGACCATGTTAATTCAAACTTGAAATCATTGGATTATGGATTTGCTGCATTGACATATCAGTTATTCCAATTTGAGCCATTTTTATCCGAAATGAACATTGACTTGAAAACTGGGGCTAATGATACAAGAACTATAAGAAATATAGGCAAATTCATAAACCTTCTAACTAAATTCGAAGGATTGAATAACCTATCAGTCTTAACAAAGGCTAACATGGATCAGATGTGCTATAGGCTTTTCAACGTGTTTATTAGATTTTTATACGATGGTGGTATATCAGAATATGAAGATGACTCAGAGTATGCACCAAGTGGTTGTGTTTCGTTTATGACCATCCACCAGTCAAAAGGCATGGAGTTCCCTGTTGTTATAGTTGGATCACAAAGCTCAACGCCTAAGAAGCAGTATGACGAGGAAATAGAAGCAGTTGTAGAAGATTTCTCAGGAAGAGGAATGTTCGAGGAACTAGAAGATATAAAGTATTTTGATTTCTGGAGATTGTTTTATGTTGCTTTCTCTAGGGCGCAATCGTTGCTTGTTACGCTTGCAGATGCATCGAAGGCTAATGAGCCAAGCAAATATTTTGAATGGTACTATGATGAGCTTCCATTTGAGGTTGATTATTCTAAATTTAAATTCGAGAGTATCAAAAGTGGTAATCTTAAGAATTCGTATTCTTTTACGAGTGATATCAACGTTTATATGATTTGCCCGACACAGTACAAATACTTCAAAGAGCTCGGCTTTGATCCTGTTAGGGTAAGTTACACATTATTTGGTACCATCGTTCATGAGACAATAGAGGATGTACATAAGGCTGTTTTGAAAGGCAATGCATCTGAGGTAACCGATGAAAATATAGCAAAATGGCTGGATATTAACTATAAGACCGCTTCAAAAGCACATAATTCATTTTTGGCCAAGCATATTTTGGATGCTGCGCTGGTTCAAGTTAAGAATTATGTTGAAAAAGCAAGCGAGAATTGGAAATCGATAAGCAATGCTGAAATGCCAATCAATCTAGCTGAGGACAAATTCATCATTACTGGTAAAGTTGATTTGGTAACAAATGACAAAGGTGAATATCAGATACTGGATTTCAAGACTGAAAAGAAACCTGATGTTAATAGAGAGACTGATAAAGTCGAAAGAGTAAGAAGACAGCTGGAGGTTTACGCCTACCTGTTTGAAAAGAGATACGGTATAAAAATCAAAGGTATGAAAGTTTATTACACCGGCGAAACAGAAGGGGTACCTACAATCTCATTCACGAGGGATGAAAAACATATAAAGAATACTATTGCTACTTTTACTGAAGTAGTTGATAAAATAGAGAGAAAAGATTTTAGCAGCAGATGCTGCGACATGAATATTTGCAAGAACTGCGATTTGAGACATTATTGCAAGAAAGGTTAATTATTAATTATGGAAAACAACAAAGTAGAACAATTAGATTTATTTGAATTCGACAAGCCTGTCATAAAAGGCTACCCTGAATTAAGATGGACTGGCAAAAGACCATACACATCTACTCAGTTTTATCCCGCCCAATTAAAGGAAACATATGGTGAGCCAGATGCAAATGGCTGGCTAAATAAAATCTTCTGGGGAGACAATCTTCAGGTAATGAGTCACCTTCTTAAAGAATATAGGGGCAAAATAAATCTTATTTATATTGATCCACCTTTTGATTCAAAAGCTGACTATAAGAAAAAAATAAAACTAAAAGGCAAAGAAGTTGCAAATGATTCAAATGCGTTTGAAGAAAAACAATATGGTGATATTTGGACTAACGATGAATATCTCCAATTTATGTATGAAAGATTTATATTGTTAAGAGAGCTTCTATCTGATAATGGAACAATCTTTATTCATTGTGATTGGCATAAATCACATCATATAAGATGCTTATTAGATGATGTTTTTGGACCTGAAAATTATAGAAATGAAATTATATGGCAAAAAACTTTGTCTCGTAAAACACAAAGTGGTCAATTTGGCAATATGCATGACACAATCCTTTTTTATTCAAAATCTAGTGAAACAACGTTTAATACAATTTATGAAGAAAGAGATAAAGAGACGACAGAAAAAAGATTCCCTTATGTTGATGAAAAAACAGGAAAGCGATACGTTTTAGATAATTTTACACAAGCAGGACAAGGACAACCAAGATATTTTGGTGAAGAATATGGTGTATTATTTCCTCCTGCTGGTAAACATTGGATTTGGTCGCAAGAGCGTATTGAAGAAGGATTAAAAAAAGGTTTAATACGTTTTACATCGGGCAGGATGCCTCGTTTAGTTAGATATGAAACAGAAGGACTTTTTGCTGGCGATATATGGACATCACCTGATTTAATGTTACATTCTCAAAGTAGTGAGGATATAGGTTATCCTACACAAAAACCTGAAAAATTAATTGAACGTATAATAAAAGCTTCATCAAATCCTGGCGATTTGGTCTTTGATTGCTTTATGGGATCAGGAACAACTCAAGCTGTTTCAATGAAACTTGGACGTAAATTCATTGGAGCTGATATAAATTTAGGGTCAGTTCAAATAGTAACTAAACGTTTGCTTAAAATAATGAAAGAATCTGATGATGGCAGTTTGTTAACTGATAAAACAACAGGTTTTGAGGTTTATAACGTTAATAACTACGATTTCTTTAGAAACCCTATTGAAGCCAGGGATTTGCTTATTGAAGCTTTAGGTATTCAAAAGTTTGCTTCCTCAAATGTGTTTGATGGTGAGCTTGATGGTAGACATGTTAAGATTCTTCCAGTTAATAGAATTGCTACAAAAGCTGATTTAAATGAACTTGTCGCAAATCTTCCATATAAAGCATACGACAAATCAAAAGATGAAAATCCAAATGATCCAGTTGATAGAATCACTCTTGTTTGTATGGGACATGAGCCTGATTTGAAAGCATCTTTACAGCAAATGGTAGGTATTTATAAACTTGACATTGAAGTGGTTGATATTTTAAGAGACAAGAAAGATTTGGAATTCAAGAGAGACTCTCAGGCAGAGGCTGTTTTAAAGCACGATAAGGTCATCATCAAAAACTTCTATCCTATGAACCTTCTTCAAAAGCTTTCACTTCAAAAGGAAAATGTTGATGAGTGGAGGCAATTGGTTGATTCCATAATGGTTGATTACAATTACGATGGAAATATTTTGAACCCTCAAATAATCGACATTCCAGAAAAGAATGATTTGGTAAAGGGAGAATACAAGATTCCTTCAGATCATGGAATTGTTAGAGTAAAGATTACTGATTTGCTATCTGAATCACTAGAATTTGAGGTGAAGTAGAATGGCAAAGAAGAAAGTAACCAATGATTATCCATTTTATCAGGCTTTGCTTGAGTTTTATAGAGAAAAAAAGGGACAAGTAAAAAGACATTACAAGGATCCATCAAAGAAATTTTTGGATTTCAACGATAAGTCTAAAAATCCATACGTTTTTTTGCGTACTCCACAATTCGAGGCACTTGAAATCTATATTTTCATAAAAGAATATCTCGACAACATGAAGGTGAAAGACATGTTTGCCGATTGGTACAACACAAAAAATAAATTTGAAAATAGATTACCATTTAGAAAATATGATGATGGACATGTTGAACGTCAAGGCTCATTTTTTGATGATATAACTGCGGAAGTTTATAATGACGTGTTCGATGCATTGTCAAATCAAAATCAATCTTATCCAAATTATATTTATGCTTTAACAATGGGTACAGGTAAGACCATTTTGATGGCGACTTGCATTTTCTATGAATTCATTTTGGCCAGTAAATTCCCTAAGGACCAGCGTTTTTGCCATAACGCCTTAGTTTTTGCTCCTGATAAGACTGTTTTACAATCTTTAAAAGAAATAAAGACGTTTGATCTGTCTAAAGTAGTTCCTAACGAATATGTTCCATTTTTGGTAGGCAACATTAAATTCTTTTTCTTAGATGATGCTTCATCTACTTTAAACACGATTGATGGAAGCGACTATAACATCATTATCTCAAACACTCAGAAGATAATCCTTAAAGAGGTGCATAAGGAAAAGAGTGCTGCTGACAAATTTATGGATGGAGGCCAATTGGCTCTTGACCTTGGCGACCTTGATGATTTTACAAAGCAGCTTTATGGTGACCTTGATGCCATTAAGGATGAAAAAGAGGTAACTGCCAATCAGAGATTCGAGAAAATCATCAGGCTTAAGCAGCTTGGAATTTATGTTGATGAAGCCCATCATCTTTTCGGAACCGATTTGAAGAATGCCTTGTCAGATGAAAGCAAGGAAACATCTCTTAGATACACAATTAACAAAATTGCACAGGTACTTGAAAGAAATTCGACAAGACTTGTTGCCTGCTATAACTATACAGGTACACCTTATGTAGAAAACAGGATATTGCCTGAGGTTGTTTACACATTTGGATTGAAACAGGCCATCAACGATGGATTCTTGAAGCAAGTTGAAGTTGTAGGATATGAAAATGTTAAAAGCGAAGAATTCCTAAGAAGGGTTTTAACCGACTTCTTCAAATACTACGGCAACAATCTTTATGAAGGCTTGAAACCTAAAATCGCTATTTTTGGTGCCGAGATAAAAGAAGTTACAGAAGAAATCAAACCGGCTGTTGAAGGAATTCTGAACGATTTAGGAATCGATATCTCTACCATTTTAGTCAACGTCGGGGATTCCGTTATCACTAAAGATGCCGATATCCAGAATTTCAACAATCTAGATGTTGTTGGTTCTGAAGGTAATAACAAGCAGGTTTTACTATTGGTAAATAAAGGCCGTGAGGGGTGGAACTGCAGATCGCTTTTCTCGGTAGCTTTATATCGTTCACCAAAATCTAGGATATTTGTATTGCAATCCACTATGAGATGCTTGAGAAGTATTACAGATATTCAGCAGCTTGCCCATGTGTATCTTTCAATGGATAATTACAATATTTTGGATGATGAGTTGAAGAAGAACTTCAATATCGATATAAAAGAGGTCACATCTAAAAATGCAGATTTTAAGCAGGATTACATGATTCATATCATGAGTCCTGTTAAAACCTTAAGTTTAGAAGAAATCAAAAGAACCTATGAGCTTTTGGAAAAAGAAATAACATCCGCTTTCAAATTCGATACTTCTAAAATCGACATTGATAAATATAAATCAAGAAAAATCGTAAAGAAGGGATTGGATGATCGTTTCTCTGCAACCGAGACTCAATTTGTTTCCGACGAGAACAGGCCGTATTCTTTCTACTCAGTCATATTTGAGATTTCTAAATACCTAAATGTTTCTCCAATAAAGATAGAGGGTGTATTGGAAGGGTGCTCTAATTGCAATGAGATTGTTAACTTAGTTTCTGATTACAATGAATTGCTTTACGATGAGCTGATTCCAGCGATATTCAATTACCTATATGATTTAAAGGAAAAGACTGAAACCAAGGAAAAAACGGTACCATTAATTCGATACCCTAAGGGTTATGACCATTTTGTATTCAGATCGACAGAAAAGCTCACTATCGAAAAGAACGATCCGCTTGTGAGAAAGTATTCATCTAAGAGCTTCCATACAGACAGATATTGCTTTGATTCGGAGCCGGAGAAGAAATTGTTTATCGATTTGCTGGAATCAGATGAAGTAGAAGAGGTTTATTTTACAGGCATGTTCACAGGCTCTGAGAATGGTTTGTCAGTTCAATATATAGATCCTGAATCAAATCTTATAAGAAATTATTATCCTGACATCTTGGTGTATTACAAAGATGGCTCTATAGAAATAATAGAGGTTAAAGGCGATAATAAGATAGATGATAGAGTGGTAGAGGCAAAAGCTTTTGCTGCACTGGATTTGGCTGAACATTCAAAGATGGATTATGACATGGTTGCGTCAAGTACAATCATGAATGGTCAATACAAGATAAAGCCAAAATGCAAAAATTAAATACTAATGCAAAATAATAAAGGTGTTCTTTCTTAGTACAAAATCACTAGGTCGGAACACCTTTTTTTGTTTTTAGCTTTATAATCCAAGGTCGGATTCAGTTATATTGATTCTATCAAAAATTTCTTGCTTAACATGCTGAGTTATTATTTTATAAGGGCAAAATTCTTCTAGATTTGCATCGACTATATTGTGTAGCTCAAATCTGAATAAGTTTTGATTGCTCCAACGTGTTGTCAAATAATCCAAAGGAATGTATATTTTTTTGTTCTTATCATTTATCTCATAAAACTTGGAACCAAAATAGAATAAGACTGCTTCCTGACGCTTTATGCGTTCAAAGCCTAAATCATTATCTTTAAAATCCACAAGAAAGCTGAAGTTAAAGAAAAGTTCGTTAAGGCTTATAATCTTGTTATGTGCGACAAGAAACAGGTCATTGAAGATACTTTGGCGATTATTGAAATGCTTGCTTGTACAGACGACCTTGATGTTGAAATTGCAGAACACCAAGCGAAAATGGAAGAGATAAGCAATGCCGTAGCCTCAATGGTGAGAGAAAACGCAAGAACAGTGCAAGACCAAATTGAATTCTCAAACAAGTACGAATCATTGACAAAGCAATACAAAGAGCAAAAGAATTCTCTTAATAAAGCAGCAAAAGAAAAAGCCTACAAGACGGGCAAGGCAACCAAAATGCGAGCTTACCTTGAGACCATGAAAAAAGCAGATGATTATCTTGAAGAATGGTCAGAAGATGCGTGGATACTGATGGTTGAAACAGCCACGGTTAACAGGGACAAAACCATCACATTTAAGTTCGTGAATGGTCAAACGGTAAAAGAGTAAAGTTACGGAACGAAACGCTACTGCATTGCTGTTTGTCAAATGGCAGGAGATGTCAAAACTTTCACTGAAAGGTTCCATTGCGACTTGTACGCTTGGAACAATAGCCAAACAGAAGCCACAATCGATACTTTCAGAAAAAAGAATTATCGCTATAGCCTCTGGGAACGGAATCCTAGAGGCGCTTTTTATTTTAGGCCAACTTTTGGTATCGCAAATAGCAGACTGAAATGGTGGCTTTTTTGAGCTTTTTATGGTAAAATATATGCATAAATTATTATGCCTACGCAAGCTTTAATATAGGAGTGATTAGTTTGCCAGAATTAGATGAAAAAGAATTTGCTTATAAAGCGAGTAACAAGAAGCAACAAAAATTATATGACCATTATGTTGAGACTTTTAAGCAAAAGCCTGTTTTTTGCTTGAGACTTAAAAAGAATGTTCTATCAAATGAAATGAAGCCAATTACTACTCTTGTATTTGAGTCCTCAAAAGATATGCCATTCTGGAAACTATGCACGATTGGTGCTAGCGACTACCTAATGCCTGAACGTGATATTGGGTGGGGAAGAAAGGCAAATCAACGCAACGAATACATGATGCTTATCGATCCAGAAGTCGAAATCAGTCAGGACAAAACGGAATGGCTATCGCTCAACTTATTGCTCTGGGCAACTGCTGAATACGCCTTTAATGCAAAAGAAAATATTACTGTTTCCGATACCATTGATATGCAAATAAAAGGCAAATACTGCGGGACTGTATTGTTATTACCAGAAATATTTAAATCTCCAAGCATAGTTAAGTGCTTCATTTCCAAACACAAATGCATAAGCATATTCCAGGTAATGCCAATTTCTAGAGAATTGCTTAGCAAAAAGCTAAGAAAAGGCACCAATGGTATCTATTGGTTTATGGAACAGTTTTACACGTACGATGGCGATTACAAACTTATATCGTCAAAGCCATTTGCAACGTTATAAAATAGGAGGCAATATGAGTACAAATAGTGATAAAATAAAAAGATACGAACGGCTTGCCATAAAAAAGCCGAAGTACTACGTTTCTATCGGCGATTTATATTCCGATAACGGCGATTTCAAAACCGCAACGATGTACTATCAAAAAGCCGTCGACAACGGCGTTTTGGCATATACTATTCTTGGCGACACTTGGGGCTACCGCTCTCAATACAAAAAAGCGTTCGACGCTTATACGGCGGGCGCAAACAAAGGCGAAGCTGAGTGTTTTGCCCGTCTCGGATTTTGCTATGAAACTGGTTATGTAAAAATCGATATTCAAAAAGCAATCGAGTGTTACGCCAAAGCCTCAGATTTGGGTGTGGCGACAGCGGCAAGATCTCTCGGTGATTTGTATTATTTCAATACTTCGATTGAAAATTCCAAGATCGAAAACGTTAAAAATGCATTGCAGTTTTACGAGCGTGCGTTTTATCTCGGAGATACAACAGTTGCCAAGAAAATCGGCTTTATCTATCTGAATGATGAAACGTTGCAGGACGTGCAGAAAGCAATCGAATGGTATGAGAAAGGGCTGAGCCTTGGCGACCATTCCCTCAACTTCGACTTGGCATACGTTTATCTCAATGACAGGTTCGTGCCGCACGACTACAAGAAAGGTTTGGCATATCTTTTGGACGGCGTAGAGCACAACGACCCCGAGAGTCTTTATATGCAAGCCCGCGTATACGAAGAAGGTTGGTATGGAATAGAACCTGACGAGAGGAAGTATATTCATTATCTTAAAAAAGCGGCAAGGCTTGGTCAGGACGACGCCTTGCTCGACTTAGGGTACTACTATTATGATAAAGGCAAATACGACGACGCGCTCGATTGCTTTGCCTCATCAGATTTGAACGTTGTCGGATTATATTGGGCAATGGCGACAATTTATGAGGCAAAAAAGAAAGATTACAAAAACGCGCTTTTCTATTATCGTATGGCAATGGAAGATGATTATCCGGACGCAATCGAAAGAATGGCAGAAGCGTATCTCGGCGATGAATTAGGACTTGAAAAGGACGAAAAAACCGCTCTTAAACTTTTCAAACGAGCAGCAAAACTCGGCAATGCCGCCGCGCAATATAATCTCGGTATGGCATATGCTTGCGGGTATTACGGTGTGACCGCCGACAGGGAAACGGCACTTTATTGGCTGAAAAAGAGCGTCAAGGGCGAAAATCCTATGGCGTGTCTGCAAGTGGGACTTTATTACTACTACACCGTCAAAACCGAAGCGGCTTATAAAAAAGCCTTTGAATTATTTACTAAAGCATATAATTTTGGCGAAGAAGAAGCCATTATCAATATTGGACTTTGCTATCTTCAAGGCAATGGCGTAAAAGAAGACAAAAAAGAAGCGGTTAAGTGTTTTAGGACTGCTGCTGAAAAGTACAGTTCGGGTGTTGCGTATCACAATCTCGGAATCTGTTATGAAAACGGATTTGGTGTGAGAAAAGACTATAAGAAAGCAATTGAAATGTACGGCAAAGCGGTAGAGAACGACGAAAAAGCAGGACTCGAAGCGATTAAGCGAGTCTACTTAAAAATGAATGTTAATCAGGCTTAGTTATTTTAAATTATGGTGGTATGCAATAATATAACAAAGATAAGCATTTATTGCAAAATGGCAAGGAAATCACAACTTAAAAAGGTGGCTTTTTTGAACCTTCTATTTATTTAAGCAGTATAGAATGCTTATGGTCATTGACTATTATCCACTCGTGAGACTGGATCGTGGACAGCGTAGTGCCTAGAACCACGTTAAAAGGCTAGAGCACATTCGGTAACGGAAATAGTTACAGACCTCCTACTTGTTGGGAGGTTTTCCTTTGTTTGCTGTACGCACTTTTAAACGGTGTACGCAAATTGTATTAAAATAGGTAATTCCACACATATAAGAATAACATGGTTGATACGATTGTATCGGCCTTTTTTTATGGGGTTTTGAAAAAAATATAGGTTTATGGTCCTTTTTTTACATTAATATATTAAAAGTAACATAAAATTCCCATGAAAATGCGAGATTTTTTAAAGAAACAGAATACATAAACTGGAATTAATAGATGAAATTATTGTACAAAAAAAGTGGAATAGTTTGTGAGACAGTAAGAGCAATAATTCAAAAAATGAAAAGATTGCTCTTGTGAAGAGTTTAATAGAAAGTTAGTATAGATTCATATGTGTTGTAATAGAAGATAATGAATCCCATATTGATGCTTCAACAAAAGAAAAAGGAAGAAACATGACTTATTATTAAATTAATTACAATTAAAGAATGCAGATTTATTGTATTAATAATAGGTCTAATTCTTTATATGATTAGTTAACTTATAGTGTCACATTTATCTTCACATTTATAAGACTATTTAATCCAGTAATCTTTATAATTTGTCTATATACTAAATCAAAGACAGTTCGATTGTTTTTTAATCTACTCTAGAGAAAAAGATGTGTTATTGCTATTTTTTTATTTGAAAAAAATATAGGTCAGTTAGAGAAAAATAAAATAAAGAGAATTATTGTTTATTTCGAAAAATTCAGAAATAAACCTAAAAAATAGTGAAAGCGATAAGTAAAATGAGTCCCAATTTATAATTGCACGCAAAATTTAAGTGGCATGTATATGTACAACAATATTTGCAGTGTTGCACAATTAAAAATGCTATTGCCAAAAGCAATAGCATTAATTTCTAGCTTAAGAGGTGACCCACGGTACCACTTGGGAGCTTACTTATTCATTCTTGACAACTCCATAGGAAATTATCATAAGAGCTTTAATTAAAGCTTTCATAAATATCACCTCCTTAACACACTAAGGTTAATAAGCACCTTGGCACCTTAGTAAATATATTATATATGATTCTTTTTAAATAATCAAGTATATATAGTTTATTTATGCTGACTAAAAAAATAATATAATAATAAATATATGTAATGGCCTTATATTAAGGCCATCTTAAAGCATATATTATTCCTCAACACGTTCATAGTGATATACAGTTATAGCATCTTCTACTGCTTCTTCATCTGTTACAGGTACATGATTTCTAGAACTATTAATTGCTTCCATAAGTTCTTCACCTTCTAGGCCAACAAGATCTGTTTCTTTAAAAAGGTCACTATTAATGAATTCTTGAGGACTATTGAATCTAGTAATCTTTGTTATTTGTCCATATACTACCTCATAAACGGTACTATTATAAGCCCATAATACACCAATATCACTTACATCGATGTTACAAAGTTCATCGTAACTTGCTATTACATCGATAACTTTGCCTTCATTTTTAAGTTTTTCAAATCTACTATCAGTAATTCCTGTTTTAAAGTAGTGAGGATGTGTGAATAAATTTTCATCAACGCCTTCGGTTGGATATTTAAGGTCCTCTTCATAGATACAACTATTTGTATACCATCCCATATAGTCTAGTGAATAATGGTCGTTAAAAGTAGCCCATGCCATTACTCCACCCCATTCACGCATACTACAACGTACTGCTTGTCCAGTATTCAAAACAGGTACACACCCGTCGTAACGTTGATGAGCATCACCACCAAAGCAATAACCATGTTCACGAATTTCTTCGGCAACTGCTTCAATAACATCATCTGTTAATGGTGCATCAATATAGTCATAATTTGACCACCACGTCCAACCTACAACTTTGTAAGTTAATTTCTTTTCTTTATTTTCATCCATAATTAAAAGTTTCCTCAAGTAATATTTTTAAAATAATTATATTAGATTATAGAGCAATTATACCATAGTTTATATTAATATTCAAATAATAAATAAAATGCTATGAAAATATATTAATATGATAAGCATTTAAATTACCATTGTAAGAAATATAGCTATATTTTTTATAAAAACTGGTTAGTCTTTATTTAAATAAACAATAATACACATATACTATCAGTCTACTTGTGGTTGATTTTCCCATTATTTCAAATAAATGGTTGAATATATATAAATATAATGATATAATGTTAGCAAAGAAGAAAAAGGAGGAAAAAGAAAATGAAGAGAAAAACGTTTATTTTGTTATGTGTCATTTTAAGTGCACTATTCATTAGTAGCTGTAAAATTTGCGTTGATCCGCCAACTAACCCCAATGATCCAAATTATAATCAACAAGAAAAAATAGATGGAACTTATTCCGCAAAAGCATTGCATTACGGAAATATCCCTGAATCATATACTATTACCATTAAAGACGAAAAGTATAATAATGCTAAATTTGAAAAGAAAGTTTTAGAAGAAGATTTAAGGTTTTGGATAAGAATTGATAATAGCTGTGAACCTGAACTAGTTGTGTATCCAAAAGGTACTTCTTGTTATTACATAATCGCAGAACCGCATTATTATTATACAAATATTCAATCAACTGAAACTACATTATCCCTAAATCAGCCCGCAATATCATATGAATATTATCTTTTTGAAACAAGCGATAAACTCTATTTTGTTGAAATGACGGTTGAGGTATATGAAAATAATAATAGTACAATAATTAAAGGGCAACCAACATTAAATGGATATTATGAATTAACTAAAATAGAAGATTTATTAAGCACAAAAGGATATTATGTAGAAGAATCTAATGTTGGTAGTCTATTCTATAGAAATGGAACGCCTTCTTTCTTTGTTGAATATGAAGGGATCTTTAAAACTAAAGAACAAATTAGTGAAACGCTTGAACAAAATAATATGTATTCAACTTTAGCCTTAAATAAATATAATGATGAGTTTTTCAAAAAATATGATTTAATTGTTCTATCAGCTCAAATACAGTATGGTACAATAGTTTCGGTAGAAGATATTAAAATAAACAAAGAAAATGCTAAAGTAGAATTAACTTTAAAAAATATTTCTATCACACAAATTGCTGCTGATGCTCTTGACATTGTTGCACCATACCACGTAATAGTAGTAATAAAAAAAGGTCTTGTTGGAGATATTACTAAATTAGTAACTACTAGATTATACTAATAATATATTTTGAAATGAATTGTTTGCTAAAAAAATCATAATGGTATAATATATCATTAGGTGATAAAAGATGAAAGCTAGATTATACTTATTAGAAGATACTTATCCAAGTAAAGTTATTATTAAGAATAATTTGATAACTAAAGAATATACCTATCAAAACTCACAAGAATTTATTAACGACATTAATAACTTATTTGAAATTAATAATAATCCTGACACAACAGTAATACTTGTACTTGATCCAAGTATTTGTAGAAACATTGCTATGGATAATGGTTTTGGAAAATTTCAATTAGCAGGTTATAATAATCTTAATAATTATGATAATATAAGGTTTTATCACTATGATGAGAAAAATGATTTAGAAATATTTGAAGATATATATCAAAAAGATATACAGTCTTCAGATAATAAATTATTAAACCTAGCATTACAAAAAGATGTAGATTTAGAACTAGTTAAAAAGGGTGAAAACCTAATAAAAGAAATTAAATGTGAAATTCTTGAAATAGGTGAAAATAAAGAATTAGTAGAATATATTGAAAAAGATTTATTAACAGATAAAAAACTAATAAGTATTGTAAATAAATATGACAAGATTAATACAATTAATAATCTTAAAGCCTCGATTTATGCGATTTATCAAATATGTAATAACCATAATGATATAAAAGAAATCATAAGAAATTGGATTCTATCTACTGAACCAATTATAAAAAATAATGACTATACTACTTTAACTCCTAAATTTGAAAGCATAGCAAAAGTATGTGATAATATATGTAATGATAGAACATATTTAACTTTTGAAGAAATTGAAAAAACGATAAAAGATAAATTTAATTACTTAATGATAATGAATATTGATTTATTAGAAGAATATAAATATCAAATAACATCAATAGATTTCAAAGAGAAAAAGGTATATTTTAAACCATATTATTATTAGCAAATACTAAAATAGAGATTTGATGGATAGTCAAATCTCTATTTCTTTTTTGCACCTCTTCGCATACTTAATAAAAGTACCCCTACTAATGTTTAATAGGCTTGCGGCACCAACACTAGTTATTTCTTTATTGCAATAACTCTTAAAAACTTGTATAAAATTACTTGTAATTTGATAGGGGGGCCTACCCATATGTATTCCTTTTTCTTTAGCAATTTTGATACCTTCAGCCTGGCGTTGTCTAATATTTTCCCTCTCATTTTGAGCAACAAAACTAAGAACTTGCAAAACAATATCGCTAATAAATTTACCAACTAAGTTCTTATTATCGGTTCTAGTATCAAGTAGTGGAAAATCTAAAACCACAATATCTGCTTTAATATCTTTGGTAATACTAGACCATTCTTCAATAATCATCTCATAATTTCTCCCCAAGCGATCAATTGATTTAATAATTAATAAGTCATTTTCTTTCAATCTTTTTTTCATTTTTTGATAATTAGGTCTTTCAAAATCTTTTCCACTTTGCTTATCAATGTAAATTTGTTTTTCATCAAGACCTTGTTTAAACATTTCATCTAACTGCCTATCAACATTTTGCGTAGTAGTAGATACTCTAACATAACCATATTCCATTTTATTTACCTCCATTTAGTTATGGGTAAATTATAACAAATTTTACTGTTAATAACATACAACAAAGTAAACAAACAAGGAAATAATCGATTATTAAAAAACACAATAATTACTAAAAAAAGTATATATACTAAAAAATGCCATCTTACAAATACGCCGTTATTATGATAAAAATTGACAAAATACATAAAAAGTGATATAATACACTTGTATGTATAGTTGTCATATACGATGACTAATTTCATATAATGTATTATTAAAATGAAAGATTTTTTAAGAAAGGGAATTATTTTAAAAATGAAAAGAAAAACATTAACATTAACATTGAGTATTCTTGCTTGCCTAGCATTAATTGGGGTAGGCTTTGCATCATGGATAATTTCAGCAAATGCTGCTGATAAAGCAGAAGGCAGTTTCATAGTTGATACTGTAACTGATAAAACATACAAGGTAAAAGGTACTTGGTTAGATAATCAATCAAAAATAACTTTTGGTGCACCTGCTACAATGGATAATACAACAGACACTTGGTTAACTAATGACTCAACAGATAAAAAAGAAAATTTAACAGTAACATATCAATTAACAGTAACATATGGTGATGGAACAAAAGCTACAGGAATTGCTAATAAAATAACAGCTGTTGTTACTGCTCCTGAAAATGAAAATTATACTGCTGCTGTAAATGGCAAACTAATTATTGCTCCAACAAATGCTACAGTCGTAGAAACTGGTGAAAGTACTGGTGTTTACAATATTACAGTAACATATCAATGGGGAGAACATTTCGGCAAGGTTAATCCATACACATATTACAAAGGAAAAATAGCAACAGATAAACTAAGTGGTACTGAAACTACTTATATGCAAGATGCAAAAACAAGTCTTGAAACTTTATCAAAAATCGAAGCATCAGTTCAGTTTATTTTAAATATTACTGTTGCAAAATAGGTTTTAAATTATGGCAAAGTTAACAAGAAATTCTTATAAGAGAAAAATTATTCTTTTCGGTGTAATAGTATTCATGTCAATAGCATTAATCTCTACAGGTTTTGCCGCATGGGTAATGTCACAAGAAAAGAAACAATCTACATCAGGCAATGTGACTGTTGGTGCTGTTACAGAAGGAAATATTGAAGTTATTCTTGATCCATTAACAGTTAAAGATTTCAAGTTTGAACCAAAAGAATCAGATACAACAGGCCGTGTTCGTAATGATGGTACAAATTTTGAATCATTAACTGTAACAGTAACTGGTACTATTAAGAATACACAATTCTTAAAAGAAGCAACTATTAAGATGAATGTAAAAGATGCAGTAAAACAAGCTGAAACTGCTGGTTACATTATTTTACCAGAATGTGCTAATAGTGAAGTTGTTTTAACACTTACTGAAAGTGGTACAAATGAAAAGAAATTCTCATATAATATAACATTTAAATGGGGTTCAAAATTCGGAGGAGAAAATCCTGGTGAATATTATGACAGTGCTGCATTTAATCCAAGCGAAGAAGAATTAAGTAGTTTTGAAGGCACACAAGAAGAAAAAATAACAGCTTACATTAAGAGTGTATTAGATGCATTCCATGCATTAATGGATACATCTACATATGAAGTAGTCGTTACTGCAAAACTTAATTAGTAGGTAATTATGTCTCCTTCTGAAATACTTTCAATCATAGTTACTGTTATCGGGGTATTTAGTTTCGCAACAATATTTACGATATTATACAAAAGTTATGCAAACTCGCAAATTGCAGAACTTAATTCAGGTAAAAAAGACATTGAATTAATTGATGAAGTAATCTATGAAAAACAAGAAAAAGTTAGAAGGCGCAGAAAGATAACTGGAACTATACGTACAGTTGTCTTTTATGCTATTATGGTGGTACTTATTCCATTGTTTATTTTTTCATTGATTAATCGATTTCAAAACAATGTCACAATGATAGGCAATAGAACTGTTATGGTTGTTGCAAGTAACTCAATGAGTTACAAAAATGAAGCTAATAGTTACTTATTTGATGACAGTTTAGGATTAAACAATCAGTTTAATACATACGATCTCATTATTCTTGAAAAAGTGAACAATGAAACCGACTTAAAAAAATATGATGTTATCGCGTTTAGAAATTCAAAAGGTAGTAATACCATTCACCGTATCATCGATATTGATTACAGTAGTACTCCATATAAATATACTACTAGAGGAGATATATACGACGAAAAAGGAACCGATGGTGAAAAACCTACTTTTGATAAAGTTATAGGTAGATATACTGGAAAACGTCTTGGTGGTGTAGGAATGTTTATCTTATTCCTACAATCATATGCGGGGATAATTACAGTATCATCGCTTATATATTGCTTATTAATGATTGATCGCATTGCAAATAAAATGGATAAGGTACAAGAAGAACGAATCAAAAAACTTGAAGAAGCTTTAGAATATGAAAATGAAGATAATTTAAATGAATTTAAAGCTATTTATACTGAAACAATTTATTACAAAGGCTATGCGTATAAATTTGATGAAAATGGTTTTGTTGATAAAACCGAAATAAATAACAACGAATACTTAGAAAAATCGGATAGTACAATGATTAAAGAATTGACTAACCAAGAAACTTCAGAAACCAAAACTGAAGAAATTACAATAAATGAAGAACAGGGAGAGTAACCTTATGAAAAAACCCTATTTTACAAGAAAGAACTTGATAGTTTTATCACTTGCATTCTTTTATTCTTTCTTACTACTATTTGTAGGTTTATGCCTAGATGGATCTCATCTACTAATAGGTAAAAAGAATCCAATAGCACTTGTTGCGGAAAAAATAAATTTTGAACCAATAAGATGTGGTGTAACAGGATATGTAAGTTTAATACTTGTTGCAATATATATATCTGTATTTGTAGCATTGTTCTTATACGAAAAAAGATATGCAGTTTTAAACAATAAAAAGCCATATAGTCTAAAAATGATTCTATCTTATCTTGCATCACTAGTAGCATGTTTTATATTATCATTTGGCGTTGGTATGTTAATTTGTGGAAAAAATGGCATCAAAACAATGTATCAATTTACTGGTCAAAGTTTATTAATAACAACATGTATATATATTCTTGCATTTGCTTTTATTGGTGGAATATTGATGTTTATTGTAAACTTTACTCAAGTTGATAGACCATTTAGAGCATTTGAAGATAAAAACTATCCAGTACTTGATGACGATGATCTTGTTAAAAATGATGTTAGTTCAAACTTTGATGCTGTACCATCAAGTAAAGTTAGTGGCACAGTAAGTGGTGAAGTTGGAATTGGTCAACCTGCTGCTACTGACAACAACAATTCAAGTGTTATTCGTCAAACAGAAGAACTAGATGACCGTGAAAAAGTATTCCCAGCATTATCAATGATGGATGAAGAATACGAAGGTTATGCGGTTGAAAATGTTGTTAGTGATAACTTAACATTAAATGAAATTGCAACAAGATTTAGGAATTATCTTGCCAAAGAAGAAAAATTATATTTTGATATTGATACAATTCGTTTCTTTGTGAGCGGATTTGCCGCAAGTCATTTCATGATTTTAGAAGGTTTATCTGGTACAGGTAAATCAAGCTTACCAAGATATTTTGCAAAGTTTATCAATGCTAATCTATTATTTGTTCCTGTCCAAGCAACATGGAGAGATAAAACTAACCTAATCGGTTACTTTAATGATTTCTCTAAAGCTTACAGTGAAACTGAATTCTTAACAAGCTTATATCATGCTAACTATAATCCTGATATGATACATATGTTTGTACTTGATGAAATGAACATTTCAAGAGTTGAATATTATTTTGCTGACTTCTTATCAGTGCTTGAATATCCTGAAGAAGAATGGAAAATAAAAATAATGCAACTTCCATATAATTTCATCCCTCCTGCAAAATTAGATGATGGTGTTATTCAAATACCTAATAACGTATACTTTGTAGGTACCGCAAACAAAGATGACTCAACATTCACAATTACTGATAAAGTTTATGACCGTGCAATCACAATTGATTTTGACAATCGTAATGATGCATTTAATGTAAATGGTGACGCATCAACAATTAACCTTAGTAGAAGTGCCCTTGCTAAACTATATCAAGAAGCTAAAAACAATAAGAGTTATCAAATGACTGATAATGATTATCAAAAATTCCAAACTATAAGTGATTACATTTATGATCAATTTGATATCACTTTTGGTAACCGTATTTTAAATCAAATATCTGAACTTGTTCCAGTATTTGTATCATGTGGTGGTACAAAAGAAGAAGCTCTTGACTTCTTACTTTCACGAAAAGTTATTAGCAAAATTGAAGGCCGTTTTGAAGAATATGTTAAAAATGCTTTAAGAGAATTACTTAACTTAATTCATAAAACATACGGAAAAGATGTTTTAAAACGTAGTGAAAAAACAATTCAAAATTTAATGAGAAGGTTATAACAATATGAAAATCATCGAAGAAAATCTTTTAAAAAAGATGATAACACAACTAAATAATTACGAAAAAAAGTATCAAGATGTAAAAGAACGTTTTACTCATTTAGAAGAAATTGAGTTTACATCTTTACAAGAACTTTCTTTCGAAAAAGATAATGAATTCTTCGATGAAGTAACCTTTATCTTAAGTGTTATCACTTCGATAATTGCTCATCCTCAAATATCTAACCGTGATGAAGATATTATCGAACGAGCTGAACAAGTTGGTAACATTACCAATGAAGCATTAAAACAAACAATACGTGATGCAAGTTTGTGGAAAGAAAAAGATTTTGAATTAGTTCCTGAATATATTCATTATCATCAACACATTGATGATTTAAAAATTTATGAAAATATCTTCATTGGTATGCTAATTCATCTAATTGATACAGAACTTGCTAAATATGATGTTTTCTATCAAAGACTTATTCCTAGTATGCAAACTGATGCATTGTTTATTGAAGAAAGCGAAAAAATTGAAAAGACATTAACAAAAATAGATAGTTTAAAACGTAAAATGTTACATATTAAAAATACAGCTTTTTACAAAGAAATATCTAAAGTTAATTTAAATTTAAGAAAAATACAACCCACAAATATTTTATTAAAAAACAAACTATATAATTTATGTTATAAATTCTATCGCAAATTTGTTATTTATGAAGATAATAAAAACTTACAAATTGATTTTAAAAAGTATTATTACTATCAAATATTAAGAGTATTTAAATTAAATGAATTTAAGCTTGATGATAAAAATCAAAGTCTAGTATTTAACTATCAAGATAAAAAAATAAAACTAGTAGATAATGAAGAAAATTCTAAAATTAGTTTAGAAATTAAATATCACAATAATGTCTATAAACATCTTTTAATTCTATCAACTGATCGTGAATTAATAGATGAATACGTTGAAGATAAAGATTACATAACAACAGAAGTAATTTCCCTTTGGAATTTATATAACGTTGATACAAATGAATTTGTCTTCAACAATCAAGCAAGTGAAATAGAAATTGCTAGAAAATGGGTAATGAGTAAACTTCAAGAAGTAGTTGCAAAGAAAATGATTTACTCAAAATATTGCCCAATATGTAAAGATAAAAACTTAACAATTGAAAATGATATATATCATTGTAACAATTGTAAATCAATTTATACATTCAAAAAAGAAACGAAAGATGTAATTTGGTTTATTAAATTAAGGAGGTAACTCGCATGGAACAAAACATCCAAGAACCTAAAAAAACCACAATATTAATAGAAGACTTATATAAATCATATGGTGAAAAAGAAGTTCTACTTGGACTAAATTTAGAAGTTCATGAAGGCGAATTATTTGGATTTATTGGCCGAAATGGTATTGGTAAATCAACAACCATAGATTGCATGATTGGCGCTAAAAAATTCAATAAAGGTAGAATTGAATTAAACGGTTATGATATTGTAAAAGATCCTATTGATGCTAAAAAAAGTCTTGGATACGTTGCAAGTGAACCAACTTGTTATGAGGAAATGACAGGTTATGACTATTTAGAATTTGTTGCAAGCA
>ERZ839823.1526-NODE-1526-length-22681-cov-4.347079_pt1 | contig 22681 bp, 19 predicted proteins | sample MGYA00519862_ERZ839823 | MGnify/ENA primary metagenome ERZ839823 (study PRJEB31850, sample SAMEA3708853) | human gut metagenome | biome: human gut; feature: human-associated habitat; material: faeces | place: China | collected 2014 ...
GACGAAAAATCCATTCGCCAGCCGACCACCTCATTTGTGCGGTGTTACCTAAAATGTCCACGGAATGTTCATTAGCGGACATTCCGCGTTCAGACACTTTGCGAATATACCGGGGCGCGCAGGCTGCTCCGTTTTGAAACATTGCAGCAGGAGGTGAGCCGGCACTATGCCGGATACCATGTTCATGAAAGAACGAATGCTCATCACGGGCGGTCACGCGCTTCAGGGAACGGTACACATCAGCGGCGGTAAAAACACGGCGGTGGCGGTCATTCCCGCGACGCTGCTGTGCGACGAACCCTGCACCATTGAGAATCTGCCGGATATTTCGGATGTTCATGCGCTGGTGGATATTCTTTGCAGCCTTGGCGCGAAGGTGAATTACGAGCCGAACCGCTTCATGACCGTTGACCCGCGCCCGGCGGAAGGCTGGCAGGTCTCCTACCGCGATTCGCAGCGCCTGCGCGCAAGCTACTACCTGCTGGGTGCGCTGCTGGGGCGGCGTGGTCAGGCGGAAGTATACCAGCCCGGCGGATGCGAAATCGGGTCGCGCCCGATTGACCAGCACCTCAAGGGCTTCCGGATGCTGGGCGCAAATGTAGAACAGATGGGCGGGCGCATCAAGGCGAAAGCGGACGTGCTGACGGGCACGGACGTTGTTTTTGACTGCGTATCTGTCGGCGCGACGATTAACGTGATGCTCGCCGCTGCCAAGGCACACGGCACGACCATTATCTACAATGCCGCCAAGGAGCCGCATGTCGTGGATTTGGCGAACTTCCTGAACTCGATGGGCGCGCGCGTCAAGGGCGCGGGCACGGATGTTATCCGCATCTTCGGGCGCGATTATCTCCACGGCGCAAACTACACCGTCATCCCTGACCAGATTGAGACGGGCACGCTGATGATTGCGGCGGCGGCGACGCACGGCGATGTGGAACTGACAGGCTGCATTCCGACGCATATGGAAGCGCTGTCGGCGAAGCTGCTGGAAATGGGCGCGCGCGTGACGGAATCCGACGATACCCTGCGTGTGCGCGGAACACTGTGCGGCTACCGCGGCGTGAACATCAAGACGCAGGTGTATCCGGGCTTCCCGACTGACCTGCAGCAGCCGATGAGTACGCTGCTGACGACAGCGATGGGGCAGTCCATCGTCCGCGAAACCATCTTTGAATCGCGGCTGAAACATCTGACCGAAATTGGGCATATGGGCGCACACGTTCAATTCGTGGACAACGCGACGGCGATTATCGAGGGCGTGCCGGAACTGTACGGTGCACCGGTAACAGCCACCGACCTGCGCGCGGGTGCGGCGCTGGTGATTGCGGGCCTGATGGCGCGCGGCGTGACGGAAATCTACGAGCCGGAGTACATCGACCGCGGCTATGAGCATCTGGAAGACAAGCTGTGCTCACTGGGCGCGGAAATCCGGCGCGAGAAGTTCGAGTGACGGGGTTCCGAAGGATGACCATGAACTGTTCAAAATTCATGGCTTCGGATATTGATATATGCCAGGCAGCATCACATCCCTTGCTGTTGGATGCGCTGACTGCGACGGCTCCATGAATCAGGCGCTTGGCTGCTGATTCCGTGGGACAACCTGCGTGCCTTCGAGTGAACTTCAAGTGAATTAGGATAACAAAACAGCCGCAGAGCAAACAGGAGGTGTTGGCGATGCGGAATCCATTTGGCGTATTGGGGTTGGAAGCGTCTGCCGACGCGGATCAGGTGCGCGCAGCATATCGCAAATTGGTAAAAACTTGCCATCCCGATAAATTTCAGGACGAAACGGAACGAAAAGCTGCGCAGGAAAAGATGATTACGCTGAATCTGGCGTATGAGGAAGCGATGAAGCTCGCGGTCAACCGGACGACGGCATCCGCTGCTTTCAACCGCGAACTTGACCAGCAGGATGCGCTGACACTGGCGGCAAAGATGCTCCGGCAGGACAATCCTGAAGCGGCATTGCGGCAGCTCCTGCGCGCATCCACCCGCGACAGCGCGTGGTACGCCATGCAGGGCAAAGTGCTCATGGCGCTGGAACAGTATGAATCAGCGCACCAGTCCTACCGCGAGGCGATTCGCCGCGAGCCGAACAACAACCTGTACCGGCAGGGGGCGCTGGACGCGGCGGTGGCGCTGAAAAAGTCGCGGACACCGTGGGGGCGCATTCAGAAGCTGATTCGCCGCTGGAAAAAGGAACACGGAGGGGAAAAAAGATGAAAAGGCTGCTGTCGCTGCTGCTCTGCGCGGTACTGGCGCTGTTCTGTGCGACGACCGCACAGGCGGCTGGCGTGTCCATCACGCTTACGGCATCGGAATACGCGCTGCATTATGCCTTTGATGCGGGCGCGCAAGACCCGTTCGTCATCCTCGAATACACAACGCCTGCCGAAAAAGGCTGGATGATGCTGTACAGCGAGGACGGGCATTTTGAGGGCGATGTTTCCCTTGCCTACTCCGGCGCGGGCGGCAAAACAAGCGTTGCGCTGACCTCGGCGCGCACGACGGGCAGCATCGGCAAAGCATCGACGACGCTTCCGAAGGCTGCGGATTATCAGAAGCCGACCGGGAAGAGCAACGCGAAAGTGACGGATTTCGTGCTGACGGAAACGCCGGAAGGCTTCCATTACGCGTTCAACGCCGCCGGGACGGATTACATGCTCCTCTACTGGCGAAGCAAGGAACAAACCGTCACCCAGCCGGTTTACCCGGACGAAAACGGGCATTACGAGGGCGACGTCGTCAGTGAATTGACCTTCGCGCGGACGCAGTTCACCGTGCAGGTGAAAAGCGGATCGGGCAGCATGAAGAAAGAAGCAACCGTGCGCAAGGGCTACCAGGTGCCGGAAGCGCCGCAGCGGCAGGAGGGGCGCTTGAGCGGCGTGACCGTCTGCATTGACGCGGGACATCAGGAAAACGGGCGCTTTGTCAATGAGCCGATTGGACCGGGGCTGACTGGCTCGACCAGCGGCAAGGGCGGCATGGCGCAGGGAACCAAGACGAATCGTCGCGAGAGCATCGTCTGCCTGGAAATTGGAATGCTCCTGCGCGACGAGCTGCTTCGGCAGGGCGCGAATGTCGTCATGACCCGCGAAGATCAAACGACGTTCCACACGAACATCGAACGCTGTGAAATCGCGGAAGCGGGCGGCGCGCAGATTATGCTCCGCCTGCACTGCAACAACTCCAGCAACCGCAGCAAGCGCGGCATACAGGTTTACGGCCCGCTGAACAGCGACTATGCCAAAGCGGTTGCGGATGCGGACACCTACCGCGAAATGGGGCAGAAGCTGCTGGATGCGATGAAAACGCGTGTCGGGATGACGCTGGCGAACTCCACGGGCATGGTGCGGCTGAACGACCACTATGTCGGCAACAACTGGGCGAAGATGATGTGCTTCCTTGTGGAGATGGGGTATTTATCGAATCCGGCGGAGGAATATCTGCTGGTGACGCCGGTGTATCAGCAATGGCTGGCGGAAGGCATGGCGGACGGGGTGTATGAGATTGCGGTCGCCCGCGGGTGGGTGCAAGCGCAGTAAGGGTACTGCGCTTGGATTGCGCCCCCTTTGTGTGTGGGAGCAAACGCCCTTTATTTTATTGGAAATTTGGCTTTGCCGCAGGTGTTTCGTCTCTGCGGAGGCGACCAAAGGGCAATGAAAACAGACGAATGTCTGCGGTCGCCCTTTGGAAACCTTTGGGGTGCACATCCATGTTTCTTGGTTTTTATTGCGGCTTGGAGGAACGAAAGGTTCACAAGCTAATTTGTTTCGACAAAAATCAAGTAACTTAGATGGGGATGCGAAGGAATCCAGAGGGCGATCGCAAAGCCCTCTGGTCGCTCCCGCAGGAGCGAAACCCTGTATAAACATGCGGACACGGCATGAGCGTGTCACCAACCGAATCGCGCGGAAGGGTCAAGGGAGGAACTCCCTTGTGGAAAGGAAAACGTATGAAACGGAAACTGCTGCTGATGCTGCTGTGCGCGGCGCTGGGATTGGGCGCTGCGCAGGCGGAGGTGTACCGGGTGGAGAACGAAGCGGATGTGCCGGCGGATTGGGCGGAGAAGGATACGCTGCGCCTGACCTGCATTGACACGAACCGCTCAGACGCGATGGTGCTGCAATCCGGCGGGGAAGCCATGATGGTGGACAGCGGCGAAGGGCGCTATCGCAAGCGCGTGTATGCGACGCTGGATGGATATGGCATCACGGAACTGAAGTATCTGCTTAACACACACTGCGACGATGACCACCTGCACGGCTTCATCTACCTTATGTACTCCGATTTGTATCAGGTGGATGCGTTCCTGTCGCCCAACACCACGACGTATGTGGACGAAGAGGGCTACCATCAGCAGGCGGTCAAAGCGACGGGGACGAAGAACATCCCCTATGTGCAGATTGGCGACGGCGACGAATTGACGCTGGGCAACGCAAAGCTGACGATTTTCCGCTGTCCCCTGCCGACGGGGCAGAACAACCGCAGTGCCGCCTGCATGGTGCAGTTTGGAGATTCGCGGGCGTTCCTGACCGGCGACATTGACAACGAGACGATGCAGTGGTACGCCGCGACGTATGGCGAAAAACTCCGCTGCGATATTCTCAAAGCGCCTCATCACGGGTTGGCGACGATTCCGGACAGCTTTGTGGAGCAGACACAGCCGCAGGTGCTGTTCGTCCCGAACCGCTCCGCCCTCAGCACAAAGGTGACGGCGGGCTGGGTGAAGAACCACATGCCAGGCGCGGCGCTCTACTTCTCCGGCGACGGCACGGACTGGTATATCTGGCAGGAACCGAACTACGTTGATCCGCAATAAGGAGGGGCTGCTGATGAAACGCATGATGCGTCTGCTGTCGCTGGCGCTGTGCCTGATGCTGGTGCAGCAGACGGCGTTTGCCGCGATTCCGGAGGATTACGTTGTCCGCCACGGCGACCGCGAATCCAAAAAAATCGCGATCACGGTGGATGACGGCTGGAACATGGATGCTGTGTATAAAATCCACGAATTGAGCATTGAACTTGATTTTCCGGTGACGTGGTTTATCGTCGGCAAGCTGTTCTGCGCGGAAGACCGTGAACTGTGGGAAGACGCGCTGGCACACGGCGATGAGTTCGGCAGCCATACATGGAAGCACGCGCAATTGCTGGAATACTCCGAGTCCAGTGCGGATGCGCAGGTGCGCCTGTCGCAGGAGCGCGTGGACGAGGTGCTGGGCTATCACTATCCGCTGCGGCTGCTGCGCCCGCCGTTCGGGCACTATATGAACTCCGAGAAGAATTTCCTGCCGATTTTCTATGCGCACGGCGTGGAGAAGGTCGTCCTGTGGGATGTGGCGCAGACCGAACCTTATCAGGCGTTCCGCGATACCCAGAACGGCTCGATTTTGCTGTATCACGCGCGAATGGCGGACTATGGGTGCCTGAAAACGCTGATTCCCATGCTGCGCGACGCGGGATTCGAGTTCGTGACGGTTTCTGATTTGCTGGGGCTTGAACCGCTGGTGCTGGACAAGCCCGACGATGCGGAAGCGACTGATGCGCCCGAAGCGACAAAGCTCCCGGAAACGACGAAAGCGCCGGCAGTGACGAAAGCCCCGATGCCGACGAATCCGCCGAAGCCGACGGACGTGCCGAAGCCGACGGATGTGCCGGAAGCAACGGACGTGCCGAAGCCGACGGATGTGCCGGAAGCGACGGACATGCCGAAGCCGACGGAAGCGCCGAAGCCGACGGACGTGCCGGAAACGACGGACGTGCCAGAAGCGACGGACGTGCCGGAAGCGACGGACGTGCCGGAAGCAACGGACATGCCGGAAGCAACGGACATGCCAGAAGCGACGGACGTGCCGGAAGTAACGAATCCGCCGGAAGAAACGGAATAAGCAAACAGCTCCCTGATGGCAGCAAAAATCTGCTTCATTGGGGAGCTGAATTTTTGTTCAAAAACGGAAATTTGTACATTTGTCGTATTATAAAAAACGGGTCAGGGGAATGTGCATCCCTTGACCCGTATTCGGTTACTTATCCGCCGGACGGTGCGCTGCTTCCCAATGGTCATAGTCATCCAGGAAACTGTATTCCTTTTCGCCGATTTTCCAGCCCGGCATGGTGTCCAGACTGACGGCGTGAATCGCGCTGAAGACGTTCTTCTCTACATCGGGGTTCGTCTCCCGAAGCGTTTTCAGCAGCTGCTTGATTTCCGCGCGCTTCGAGTTGCCGATGCCATCGCCGCTTTTGTCGCGCTCTTCGGTCAGGCGGCAGGCGCAGGCGATAAAGTGCAGGGCGTTGAAATCGCGCCAAGCGCAGATGTCCTCCTCGTGGATGCAGTACATTGGGCGAATCAGCTCCATGCCGGGAAAATTGCGGCTGTGCAGTTTCGGCAGCATGGCCTGCAGCTGGGCGCCGTAGAACATCCCCATAACGGTCGTCTCCACAACATCGTTGAAGTGATGACCGAGTGCGATTTTATTGCAGCCCATTTCCTGCGCACGGTCGTAAAGGAAACCGCGGCGCATCCGGGCGCAGAGGTAGCAGGGATTTCGCTCGGCGATTTTCGTTGTCTCGAAAATGCTGCTGTCAAAAATGCGGATGGGGATTTCCATCAGGGCGGCATTGTCGATGATGCGCTGGCGGTTTTCGGCATTGTAGCCGGGATCCATGACGAGAAACTCCGTCTCGAAGGGAATGTCGGTGTGGCGCTGCAGCAGCTGCATCATTTTCGCCAGCAGCATGGAGTCCTTGCCGCCGGAGATGCACACAGCGATGTGGTCGCCGGGAGCAATCATCTTGTACTGCTTGATGCCGCGGACGAACGGCCGCCAGAGCGGTTTGCGGAAATCGGAGAGGATGCTGCGCTCGATGCGTGCAGCAGGGGATAGGGTACGCGGCATGGGGCGTACCTCCTTTGTCGAGTGAATTGGTGTGTTTACCACGTCTATTGTAGCATACTTTCCTGCGTTTGTCATGGAGAAAATTCGCCGATACCGCATACTGTTTCCGGATCGTTCAGTCCTGTCCATCCTCATTTTTCTTCGGCGTGATGCGCGATAAGACTGGATTGCGATAATAACCATCGGGGTCAAGCTGCATGGTTTTCATAATCGCCGCCGCATCCAGTTCCGCATTGTCCAGCCCATCGTACATTTCAACAGGCTGACCGCCGCGGTTTGACCAAAGATGGCTGTGATTGTTCAATTCACAGAGGCGGTTCGCGAATGTTTCAAACTGCGGCTTGGTAAACTGAATGCCGGCTTCTTCAAGCAACTCCACATAGTAAGAAAATTGATCGCAGACAAACGACAGCAGAATCCCGCGCTGGATTTTTTCCATGATGCGCTGCAAATATGGCCTGTTTGCTTCTTCGGCAACCGCTTTTTTGCGCCACGCCGCCTTATAATCGTCATAATCCCAGTGGTCATCTTTTGTCCAGAATACAACCTCTGATAACGCCTTGCCGCACAGAGGCGTGCCGTCGGGCGCAGTGGTTTTGGCGTTCGGAGCGACATGGAGGTTTGCCAGAAAGAAGCGGAGAGAACGCGCTTCTGGCGTTTCCCAGAAATAATTCGGGTCGGCATACGCATAGAACACATCGTGTGCGGGAACGACACAGGGCTTATCGTCCTGATAGCTCAGCAGCTTGTAATACTCATTCAAGCCCCAAATGTTCGGGTAAATCAGCATTCTATGAACCAGCTCGGCATCCTGAATGCTGATGGACGTCTCCTCTTCGTACAGGTCAGGCAGCAGCATGATGGCATAGGCATGCTTTTCAACGCGCACAATTTCCGCAAAGGAAAAGAAATCCTTGCGGAGAATCTTTTTCTTGGCAGTCAATTCCGGCTCAACATGCTGAAAAAGCTCCCATGCGTGCCAGAGTGTCATCGTCCCATAAAGATTGGCACAGGCATCAAAGAAACGGTGGAGGAGGTCAAGGCGCGCTTGCCCTTCTGCGGTGCTGTTGTCAAGTCGATGATGGGTGTCGATGGCAAGCCGTGTGTATAGGCGCGAGAGTTCTGTTTTGCTGACGGGTTTGGGCATTTTGACGCTCATGCGGATTCCTCCCTTCAAGCGGAAAAACAACTGCTTTCATCAGCTATTATAACACGAAATCACGATGGGGCAAAGGGAATTTTCTTTTTTGCAAAAGCGGTGGAAAATGCGGATTTTCCCTTGACGGACAGGGCGAATTTTGCTACAATAGACCTTTGGCTGAGGGGCATTTTCCTCTCGGCTTCTTAGGGGACTGATACTATTTCTGGATTCACCTGCGCCATTTGCTTGCGCCTTTTCATCCGGAAATAGTATGAATACGGAAAGGAAAGCAATATGTCAGAAAAACAGGAACAGCAGAACACGGAACGCAGCCGGATGCTGGGCACGATGGAGATGCGCAAGCTCGTGCCGACAGTGTCCGTACCGATTATGGTGTCGATGCTGGTGCAGGCACTGTATAATATCGTCGATGGGATTTTCGTCGGGCAGTATTTGCCTGATGCGCTGACGGCCGTCAACCTCGCTATGCCGATGCAGATGCTGATGATTGCTGTTTCGACCGGCATGGGTACGGGCATCAACAGCTTGATTTCACGCCGGCTCGGCGAAAAGCGCCCGCATGATGCGCGCGATGCCGCCCGCCACGGCATCCTGATTGAGGTTGTCGGCTGGCTGCTGTTCGTTATCGTCGGACTGTTCTTCGCTCGCATGTATATCGGCATGACGAACCCGAAGGCGGAAGTGCTGGAAATGGGCACACTGTACCTGCGCATCGTCTGCACGCTCAGTTTGGGACAGTTCATGTCCATTTGCTTTGAACGCATGATGCAGGCGACGGGCAACACAACGCTGTCGATGATTACCCAGCTGTCCGGCGCAGTGACGAACATCATCCTTGACCCGATTCTGATTTTCAGCTGCCAAATGGGTATCGCCGGCGCGGCGATTGCGACGGTTATCGGTCAGGTCGTGAGCTGCACCGTTGGGTTCGTCCTGAATCAGTGGAAAAATCGGGAACTGCGCCTGACGCATGAGGACTTCCGTTTCGACTGGAAGACGGTGCAGAATATCCTCGTCGTTGGCATTCCGTCCACCATCATGCAGGCGATTTCCTCCGTCTGCACAACGCTGATGAACATGATTCTGGCAGGCTTTGGCGATATTTATGTGAACGTTCTGGGCGTATATTTCAAGCTCCAGTCGTTTGTCTTTATGCCGGTGTTCGGGCTGTGCAACGGCATGGTACCGATTGTGGGCTACAACTTCGGCGCGCAGAAGAAAAAGCGCGTCTACGAGTGCGTCCGCGTGTGTCTGGTGTATGCGCTGGTGATTATGGCGGTTGGCGCGCTGCTGTTCCTTGCTGTGCCGAACCTGCTGATGATGCCGTTCGACTCCTCGGCGGACAAGGCGCTGACGGCGGAAGGCTGCGTCGCCCTGCGGATTATCTGCTCGCACTTCCTGATTGCGGCGGCGGGCATTACGCTCAGCACGGTTTTCCAGGCGGTCGGCCGCGGCACATACAGCCTGATTATGAGCCTGTGCCGCCAGCTGATTGTGCTGCTGCCCGCGACGTGGGCGCTGTCCCTTATCGGCCCGAACGCCATCTGGTGGGCGTTCCCGATTGCGGAAATCGTCTCGCTGACGATTTGTCTGCTGCTCTACCGCAAGTGCGACCGCGAACTGATTGCGCCGCTGCCGGAAGAATGATAATGATATAGAAACGCCCGATGCGTGAGGGTGGGTTCACGCACCGGGCGTTTTCGTTTTATGATGGTGCTTTTTGAAAGAAGCCGCATTATTTTGAAAGCACCTTCTGATGATAGACACATTTTCCGCAGAACGGACACGTCATCTTGCGGGCTGTGCCGCGATGCAGTGCCATCACGACGGCTTTCATGGTCGGCACATAGCGTTTTCCACATTCGGGGCATTCGTAATAGCCGGTGTCATGCTCGATTTTCACGCCGACAAAGCAGACGGCAAAAACAACCGCAGCGCTGAATGTCAATAAGGCGATTCCGAGGGCAAGATGGTCTTTCGCCAGATAGCATCCGCCAAGAATCATCGTGAGCGATACCGCAATCGTCATGCAGACAAGCACTTTTTCCAGCTGAAGAATCCGCCGATTCGCAGCTTCTTCCCGCTGCTTCATTTCCAGAAGCAATGCATCGAAAGCCTTCTGATGCGCTTCCATCGTCATTCGCTCCCCGCGAAAAAGCTCGCTCAGCTGAATGTTCAGCAGATCGCATAATTCGGGCATAATGGCTGCATCCGGCAGATTTCGCCCGGTTTCCCATTTGGATACCGCGCGGTCTGTGATACCTAACTTTTCTGCAAGAACAGTTTGGGTGAAGCCCTGCTCTTTTCGGCAGGACGCAATGAACTTCCCGATTTTCTCCTGATTCATGTGGAAGCATCTCCCTTCTGGCAGTCATTCTATCACGGAAAAGAGACTTTGCACACGAACCAGCGGTTGATATGTCCGAAATCGCGATTTCACGGAACTCTACCGCGGGTTGAGCGGCTTTATTCCGCTTCCGCCGGCAGGAACGGGAGCGTCATCGCCTCCATGCCCTCGGAGGAATCCATCGCTGCCAGTTCCTCTTCGCGCGCCATCACCAGCGCCCGCAGCGCCTTGTTGATGGACTCGGCATTGCTGTACTTCGGCGTTTTACTGGCATCGTAGTTCATGTCAATCTGCATCAGGTGCAGCACATGCGCCGCCAAAGGCCCGGTGATGAACTTCGGCTGATAGTTGTTCACCTGCACGGTGTCGCCCGTCGCGCGGTCAATGCCGGTGGTCTGTACGGGATAGAGGGTGATTTGCTGCCCCTTGTAAGTGCCGTCATCATCAAACGTCAGCACGGCGCGGAGCATCAGCGCGGGCGCGGCGTCCTGCACGGCGGGGGTGCGGTTCTTGTTCTCCTGATACGCCTTGCGGTTGCCGCCAAAGCAGAAATTACCCAGCGAGTAGAACGCACTGCGGCTGTTGATGACATCCATGCCCATGACGACGTGCGCGTGGTGGCAGACGACCAAATCCGCCCCGGCGGAAATCGCCATTTTGGTGAAGATGGTCTGCGGCTTAGTGCGGTGGCGGCCGTACTCCTGCCCGCCGTGGAGGATAGCAATGACCGCGTCCGCCTGACCGGACTGCTTGATTTCCGTAATCTGCTGGCGGAGATACGCGCCGTTGCCATTGGGGTCTTGCGGGTTGTAGTCGTCCCAGAGCAGGCTCATCAGGCAGATGGTCACGCCGTCCTTGGTGTAGAAGTAGAACTTTTCCGTTTCGGGGTCGCGGTTCTTGTTGTATGTGCCAAACCAGCCGAGACCCTCTGCTTCGACGGCGGCAATCGTATCGCGGAAGCCCTGCGCGCCGTAGTCGAACGCATGGTTATTTGCCAGCGACGCGACTTCCACGCTCGCGGCGGAAAGCACCTTGGCGTACGCTGCCGGCCCGCGGAACCAGTAGCCATCGTCGCCTTTGCCCTTGTCACGCGGGTAAAGGGCGTTGTTGTCGGTCAGCACGCCCTCCAAATTGACGACGGTCAGGTCATCCTCGGCAAAGAAATCCGCGAAGTTTTTGAGGAAGTACCCCGCGCCTTCGCGCTCATAGACGGCAAAGAAGCTGTCCTCGGCGGTGCGCAGGTAATCCTCGCCGCCAAGGGTGATATCGCCGGTGAAGGTGAGGGTGATGGTTTTGTCCGCCAGCGCGAAAGAGGGGAGAAGACAGAGAAGCAGCAGGCAGGTTATCTTCCGCATGTTAATCCTCCATCACCGTCGGCGGGATAAGGGTGAAAGTGTAGGGATCATCCAGCGTGCCCGTGCCGCCGGAAATTTCGCTCGCGCTCAAAGACAGATAGCACGCGGGCCGCATTCCCTCGTCCAGCGTGATGACGTTGATGCGCCCCAACTCGCCCCTGGACTTGATGCACCGTGCGTGGCGGGCGTCGGAGGAGGACTGGGAGCGCGTCCAATAGGGGGAATGGCCGCCGCGCTGGCTGCCGTACTTGAACAGCCCGTTCGCCAGCGCGTAGGGCGTACCCCACGCCTTGCGGCTTTCATTGCTGGTGAAGCCGTACGCCTTGTTTTTCAAATCCGCATCGCTGGCGAGGAAAAACAGACCGAACGTGTCATCCGGGGTCAGCATGGCACGCTCGTCGTCCGTGAAGCAGTTCTGGGCGAAATCACCGCAGAGGTAGCGGCTCATTTCGGTTTGAGTGAAGTCACCGTTGAAGCCGGGCTTCTTCTTGTTGGTGGGCTTGTTGGCGTACTCCTGATAATCGCTGTGGATGGGGCGCGCCTCCAGCACATATTCGCTCAGCAGATACGCTCTGCCGTCCTCAACGTTCAGCACGCGCCAGACAATCGGCTCGACGCCGCCGTCCGCATCCTGCGGGCACTGCCCCAGCGTGACATAGACATAGCCGGATTTGGCGTCGTAGCCGCGCAGGGCCACATCTGCCAGCGCACAGGAGAACATCAGCAGCGCGGCAAGAAGCAGCGCAATGATTCGCTTCATTGTAATAACCTCCTTCAGGTTTGCACTTCTTATCATACCATACCCACGCGCGAAAGTCCACGAAAAACGGCGGAATTTACATTTTGACTGCGGAGGCGGCGTTTCGCTTGCGAAAAACCCAAATTTTTTGCATTTTCCCTCTTGACAGCGCCGCCAAAGGATGATATAATAATCCATGTCGCCGCGGTTCGACCGAAGAACCCCGCGCAGACACCACTTGGCTGTGGTGCAAAGGTCACTGAGCTGGCGGAAGGCTCTGTGCATCGGGAGCAGTACAGGACTTGGGAGCATAGCTCAGCTGGGAGAGCATCTGCCTTACAAGCAGAGGGTCACAGGTTCGAGCCCTGTTGTTCCCACCATCATTCAAGTGGCCCGGTAGCTCAGTTGGTTAGAGCGCCAGCCTGTCACGTTGGAGGTCGAGGGTTCGAGCCCCTTCCGGGTCGCCATCTTTCGCCTTGGTAGCTCAGTCGGTAGAGCAGCAGACTGAAAATCTGCGTGTCGGTGGTTCGATTCCGCCCCAAGGCACACATATTATGCGGTAGTAGCTCAGTTGGTAGAGCGCCACCTTGCCAAGGTGGAGGTCGCGGGTCCGAGCCCCGTCTACCGCTCCATTTCTTATTATGGTGCCATAGCCAAGTGGTAAGGCAAAGGTCTGCAAAACCTTCATTCTCCAGTTCAAATCTGGATGGCACCTCGCAAAGAGCTGATTGAAAAATCGGCTCTTTTTCTTATGCCCGAAACGAATCGGCGAATGCCGCAAGAGACATTCGCCGATTCGGGGCTTTACCGCGCAAGGGAAAGGAGCCATTCGACCTGCTTCTGCAGCCCTGCGCGCAGGGGGGTGCTGGGCAAAGCAATCCCCGTGCGGCGCAGCTTTTCCAGCGAATACGCGCGATGGCACAAATGCCCGCTGAATTGGGGATGCGCTTCCAGATAGCCGGCTAACGGAATTTCTTCAATACTTACCGGAACGTTCAAAATTTCTCCGAGCAAAAGGTAATAAGCAGCGTTGGAAACAATATCCGGTCCGCCGATGCAGAAAATCTCATTGAAGGCTGTGGAGACGGGGATGCTTTCCAGCAGGACGCGGCACAGGTCATCCACATAGATGGGGTGAATCAGAAATTTGCCGCCGCCTACAAGCCGCAGCGGTTCGCCGCGCTTCATACGGGCGATCAGATCCGGCTGCCGGGAATGCTCCGGGAAACAGCCGACCTGTGAACCCGCGCCGAAAATATGCCCCGGACGGAAAATTGTCCACGCGAAAGGAGATTCGGAATGCGCCGCCGCGTCCAGAAAAACCTCCTCCATCTGCCGCTTGCTGCTCCCGTAGCCGCCGTCGTGCAGATAAACGCCGGTTTCGTCCTGCGGAACGCGCTTGTAGGCGGGGTGGTACACGGAATCGGTGGAAATCACCAGCAGGCGATTCGTGAAGGCGGGCAGCACCGACAAATCGACCGATGCGGAGGCCGCATCGCGGCAGATGCAGTCCAGCGCGGCGTCCCATTGCAGCTGTGCGCTGGCGAGCGCGGCGCGAAGGGCAGCAGGGTCGTGCGCGTCGCACGTCAGCGCGTGAACGTCTTCGGGAACCGGGCGATTGCCGCGTGTAACGCACCAGACCTCGTGTCCCTGCGCTATTGCTATCTGCGCCAGCCGTCCGCTGACGAACCCGCTGCCGCCTAAAATCAACAACTTCATGTTCCTTGCCTCCTGACGGGAAAAGCAGCGCGGCTTCTCCTGCGAATTTGTCTGTATCATACCAGAATCCGGCGGAAAAAGCAATCCGGAGCGTATGGAGAAGGAAGCCTGCGCAGGGTGAACTGCTTTCATATAAATAGCTTGCAATAATGCGCTGTTCAAATACTGTTTCAACCTTTACAAGCGGCGCTTTTTTCGGTATAATGAGAGCATCCGCGCCAATGATGCCGCTGAGAGCGAAAGCATCAGACGAAAATGCAGCTGGTGCGGAAATAATTATCGTAGGGTACTCGAAAAGAGACTCGAACGGAGGAAAAAATGAATACTCGCAATGGCAATCTGGTCAATCTCGTGACGCTGGCGCTGCTGATGGCGCTGATTTTCCTGATGGGACAGACACCGCTGGGGCTGATTCCGCTTGGATTTTGCAACGTGACGCTGCTGGTGATTCCGGTCGCGGTCGGGACGCTGTTCATGGGGCTGAAATACGGCGTGCTGCTGGGCTTGACCTTCGGTGCAACAAGCTTTGTGTCGGCGCTGCTTCGTCCATCTACGCTGGTCGGCACGCTGATGGGGGCGTCGCTGCCGATGGTGATTGTGATGACCTTCCTGCCGCGTTTGATGGTGCCGGTGGTGATTCACTTCGTCCACAAGGCAATGGCGCATAAGCTGGAAAAGACGGGTCTGGCGGTTGCGGCGGCCTGCGGCAGCCTGACGAACACAATTTTGTATCTCGGCTTGATGTTGATTTTCTACATGATCTGCGGCATTGACAATACGGCGGTGCTGACGGCGATTGGCGCAACCGCTGGCGGCGCTGGCCCGCTGGAAGCCGTTGCTGCGGCGCTGATTACACCCCCGATTGTGCTGGCGCTGCGCAAGGCAATGCACAAGAAGACGGCGTAACAAGGGGAGTTTTGCCCCCTCGCGCGATTGAGCTGGTCTGTACGGCAAGTGAACGATTCCCGCTGATGGCTGAAACGTCGGTCATCAGCGATTCTATAAGGAGGTATGGAGGATGATCCTCACCCTCGACATTGGCAATACCAACATCAAAACTGCCCTCTTTGACGGCAAGGAAATGCGCTATTACTGGCGGATGTCCACGAACATCCAGAAGTCGTCCGACGAATACGGCATCGTGCTGGTGAACCTCTTTCAGCATGTCGGCGTTCGCCCGGAAGAAGTCGAGGGTATCATGATTTCCTCCGTCGTGCCGACTATCAATTTTACCATTGAACACATGTGCCAGAACTACTTCGGGCAGACGCCGCTGTTCGTGGTTCCGGGCATCAAAACGGGTATCAACATCCGCTACGAGAACCCGCGCGAACTGGGCAGCGACCGCATCGCGAACGCAGTCGCGGCGTATGAGGAGTACGGCGCGCCGACGATTTTCATCGATTTCGGTACGGCAACGACGTTCGGCGTGGTCGGAGAGGGCGGCGTGTTCCTTGGCGGATGCATCTGCCCCGGCGTGAAGCTCGCCAGCGAAGCCCTTGTCACCGGGACGGCAAAACTGCCGCGCTTTGAACTGACGAAGCCAGAGCACGTCATCGGGCGGACGACGCTGACGAACCTGCAATCCGGCATGTATTACGGGTATGTCGGCTTGGTGAAGAACATCGTCCGCAAAATTAAGCAGGAATTGGGGCAGGAAGCCACCGTCGTCGCGACGGGCGGCATGGCAGTGATGATTGCCGAGGAAAGCAAGGTCATTGACAAGCTGGATGGGCTGCTGACGCTGAAAGGGCTGAGGCTTATCTACGAGCGGAACAAGGCTGAGCAAGCGAGAAAAGAAGGCATTTGAAAGCAGGAGGAAGCAGACAAAATGAAGGAAGTTGTAATCGGATTTCTGGGCTGCGGCAATGTTGGCGGGGGCGTGTGGTCGCTGCTGACAGGCTTTTCCCGCGAGATTGCTCACCGCGACAGTCTCTCCGTCCGCATCAAGCGAGTGCTGGTGCGCGATGTGAACAAAACCCGCGCCTGCGGTGTGCCGCATGAACTGCTGACAACGAACGCGGACGACGTGGTGAACGACCCGGAAATCAGCATCGTTGTCGAATTCATGGGCGGCGAACAACCTGCGACGGACTACATGCTCCGCGCGCTGGAAAACGGCAAGACCGTTGTCACGGCGAACAAAGTCGCCATTGCCCTGAATTGGCACCGCCTGCAAGCCGCTGCACAGCGCAACCACGTCGGTCTGTACTACGAAGCGAGCGTCTGCGGCGCAATTCCGATTATCAACACCCTCATGCAGCCCCTGCAAGCGAACCGCATTGATTCCCTGATGGGCATCATCAACGGCACGACGAACTACATCCTTTCCCGTATGTACGAAAACGGCGAGGACTACGAAGCCGTGCTGCACGATGCACAGCAGCTGGGGCTGGCTGAACCGAACCCATCCGCCGATGTCGAGGGACTGGACGCGGCCTATAAGCTCTCTATTATGGCGAGCCTTGCCTTCCACGCGCGCGTACCGTTCAGCAAGGTCTATCGTGAAGGCATCACGAAAATTACGGCGGTGGATATTGCCTATGCGCGAGAGATGGGCTATGTGCTGAAACTGCTGGCGATTGCCAAGCGCAGCGGGAGCACCATCGAGGTTCGCGTGCATCCGACGCTGATTGCGCACGACCATCCGCTGTCGCAGGTCAACGGCAGCTTCAATGCCGTCTATCTGCACGGCCACGCTTGCAAGGAAATGATGCTGCAGGGGCGCGGCGCGGGCGATTTGCCGACGGCGAGCGCGGTGGTGGGTGACATTCTCCATGCCGCAACGGTGGATGTGCATGTGCATCCGACGTTTGTGAACAGCGCAAATGCGGATGCGTCGCTGGTGTTCACGAACGACTGGAAAACGCGGTATTTCCTGCGCTTGTCGATTCAGGACGAGCCGGGTTCACTGGCGAAGATTGCGACGTGGCTGTCGAGCGAGCAGGTGTCGATTGCAACGATGATGCAGAAGGCGGAGCTGGCGGGAAGCCGCGTGCCGCTGATTATCATTACGCACGAGGCGAATGAACAGGCGATTCGGGCGGCATTGGCGAAGTTTGACCCGGAGGTCTGCACGGTGGAAAATATGATTCGGGTGGAATAATCAGGGAATCATATTTGGTGACATGATGGATGCTTTAAGATGATAAGGAAGGCGATTTTCATGCAGACCATTACCGTACCGCTGGGCGAAAGAAGCTATCCGATTCATATCGAACGCGGCCTGCTGGCGAAAACGGGCGCAATGATTCGTGAGAAGCTCGGCGACATTGCGATCGCGGTTGTCAGCGATGACCATGTTGCGCCGCTGTATATGGAAGAAGTCGTGTCGTCGATGGAGAAGGTCGGTCTGCGCGTGTGCAGCATTGTTCTGCCGCACGGCGAGCAGACGAAGTGCCTGAAATCGCTGGAAACGCTGTATGCCTTCCTCTGCGAACATCATCTGACGCGCAAGGATGCCATCGTCGCGCTGGGCGGCGGGGTGATTGGCGATTTGGCGGGGCTGGCGGCGGCGACGTACTTGCGCGGCGTGCATTTTGTGCAGCTGCCGACGACGCTGCTGGCGCAGGTTGATTCCTCTGTCGGCGGGAAGGTCGCGGTTGATCTGCCGCAGGGGAAGAACCTCGTCGGCGCATTCTATCAGCCGGAACTGGTGCTGGTAGACCCGGATTCGCTGCGGACGCTGACGGATGATTTCTGGCGCGACGGGCTGGGCGAAGTCGTTAAGTACGGGTGCATCGGGGACGAGGCGCTGTTCCGGCTGCTGGAAGAGAACGCGGGCGGCGGGCGGATTGCGCTCATGGGCGTTATCGGTGAAATCCTGACGCACTGTATCCAGTATAAGGCGAACATTGTGGCGCAGGACGAACACGACACCGGGCTGCGCATGACGCTCAACTTTGGGCATACCATCGCCCACGCGGTTGAAACCTGCCAGCACTATACCGGGATGCGCCACGGCGAGGCGGTCGCGCTGGGGATGCGCGTTATTACCGCGATGACGGAAGAGAAGGGCATGACGGAGCAGGGGACGAGCGCACGGCTGAATCGCCTGCTGGATGCGCTGGGAATGCCCCGTCAGCTTCCGGCGATTCCCGAAAAGGACTTGCTGAACGCCATGACACTGGACAAGAAGTCCGCCGGCAAACAGCTGCGCGTGATTACGCTGGACAAAATCGGCGTGTGCCGCATTGTACCGACGGATGTTGATTTCTTTCAGGACATGACGGCGCAGAAATTCGTACAAAACTGACAAGGAACAACAATTTTTTTGCTGACCCCTTCCCAAATCACGAAAAATGGCGTACAATAGAGAATGCGGAAATAGGAGCGTTCCGTGCGGGCTGAAGGATTCACCCGCTGGGACGCTTTTTTGCAATTAAATTTCCACCCAAGAAAGCAGGTGAACCCTCTCATGACGCAGGAACAGGAGCAGCAGCTGTCGCAGACGATGCTCGCAATGATGCAGAGCGGCGGCGACGCACCGAAAAGCACAGTGGAGGTTCCGGTGTACGCGTGGCGGCTGATTCGCTGGGAAGCGGACGTCCCGCTGACAGAAGAGCAGCGGCAGGAGGCGCTGGCGATTGTACCGGAGGCGATGGCGCTGTGCGGCGTGAGCGCGGCTTGCTTCGCGGCGGATGGCGACGTGATGACGGTGCTGCTGGCGCTGACGCGATTCCCCGCGCGGGCGCATCGCGACCCGGTGCTGTGGCTGTGCGCCCATGCGCTGATGGAACAGGCGTCCGTCGCGCTGGAACAGGACGGCACAATGTTCATCGGGGAGGAATTTGACCTCGCGGCGACGTGGGCGGAACACTTGAAGCCCATGCGGGAAATCAGCGACTGGTGGACGCGCGTCTCGCCGCTGGACGGCGCGGCGGCGCATCGGCATCGGAAGGAATTGCAGACATGCATCAAGCGGCGGCAGTACGCGGTGTTGGGCGGGTATGTATCGCGCGCGCTGCGGGAGGATCAGAACCTGTCGGTGACGTGCTTTGCGTTCGTGCCGCTGGTGATTGAGGCGATTTGGAGCCAGCACGCGGAATTGTCCCTGCGGACGCTGACGGAGGGGCTGAATCTCAACGAGATGACGCGCCGCCCGCGTCAGGCGCTATTGGCGTGGCTGAATGCATTGCAGCCGTCTCTGCGCGCGTGTCCGCAGCCGGGGAACGCCAAGCCGATTGAGAAGGTGATTGACTCGATTCGGGCGGACTGCTCGCTGCCGTATTCGCAGGCGAATTTGAGCCGTTCGCTGGGGCTGACGCCGGCGTACTTCTGCCGGCTGTTCCACGAAAAAACGGGGCAGCACTTCTCGACCTTCCTGACCCGGACGCGGATGGAGAAGGCGCAGATGATGCTCTCCAGCAAAGAACCGCAGACGCTGGGCGAAATCAGCGCGGCGTGCGGGTATCCGAACAAGAGCTATTTTTGTCAGGTGTTCAAGAAGTATACCGGGATGACACCGGGGGAATATCAGGCGATGGCGAAGGAAAAGTAATTCCTGCGCGAAAGGAGGGGCAAAGCCCATGAATCAGGCGGATACGATTCGCCGGAAGCTGCGCGAAATCGAAGCGGCGAATCAAGTGAAAATTCTGTATGCGGTGGAATCGGGAAGCCGAGCATGGGGTTTTGCCTCGCCGGACAGCGACTATGACGTGCGATATGTGTTCATTCGTCCAATAAAGGATTATCTGCGCATTGACCTACTGCCTGGCCATATCGACGGTCCGCTGGACGAAGTGCAGGATTATTCCGGGTGGGATGTCAAGAAGGCACTGGGGCTGCTGGGCAAGTCGAATCCGTCGCTGCTGGAATGGTTGCATTCCCCGGTTGTGTATGCGCAGACGGCGGCATGGCGGCACTTCGCGGACTGTGCCGATGCGTATTTCTCGGCGGAGCGGAATCTGCATCATCAGTATGCGTCGGCGTACAGCACTTGGCGGAATTTCTTGCAGGGCGAACAGGTGCGGTTGAAAAAGTACCTGTATGCGCTGCGTCCGCTGCTGTGCTTCCGCTATGTGGAGCAGTACAGGAAGGTCGCGCCTGTGCCGTTTGACAAACTGTGCGCGGCGGTGCTGCCGGATTCGATGCGCGGCGTGGTGGATGACCTGCTGGCGCAGAAGAAACAGGCGCGGGAAAAGGAAACTGCGCCGCGGATTCCGGAGCTGGATGCGTATCTGCTGGCGGAATTTGCCCATGCGGAGAAGGTACTGGAAGCACTGCCGAATCCCGCTGCACCGGATGTGGGACGGCTGAACGCGGTTTTCCGGACGATGCTGGCGGAAACTTCGGGCGACTTCCAAAACTTTCCCAATTCCGACGAATAAATATTTTCCAAGCGGATGAACATATGCGTGTCATCCGTTTTTTAGTAAGGTGGAGTTTGCAAAAGTGCAAGCGCTGCCGCAAACAGGAGGTATGTGCATGAAACGACTGCTTCGGGCGGTGTGTCTGGTGCTGTGCTGGACGCTGCTGATGGCGGGGATGCCGGGAAAAGCGTCGGCGGAAGAGGCCGCCCCTATGGTGCGCGTCCTGCTGCGCCGTTTGCAGCTGACTGACCGCGCGGATTTGACCCTCGCGGGAGCGTACACGGTGCGCGTGGGCGGCGAGGACTTGATGGCGCTGCCGGAAAACGCGCAGGTGACGGTGCAGATTCGCTCCGGTGCGCTGTATCTGTTCTATGACGGCATGAGTATGCGCCTGGGCAAGAGCGCGGAATTCCGGCGGAATCAGTCCAGCAGCGCAATGCCGGGGCTGCGCTTCGAGAAAAACGGCAATCTCTATCCCGGTTCGTTGACGCTGACGGTGGAGAACGGGACGCTCGTGCCGATTCTGTCGCTGTCGGTGGAGGATTACCTGCTGGGCGTCGTGCCGTATGAGATGAGCGACTCATTCCCGCTGGAGGCGCTCAAGGCGCAGGCTGTCTGTGCGCGCACTTATGCGCTGTCCCACCTGAACGCCTCCCGCGCCTATGACGTGGTGGACACGACGAACGATCAAGTGTTCAAGGGCGTTGATTCATCCACCAAAAACGCCGCCCGCGCCGTGCAGGAGACGGCGGGGATTGTCGGCATGTACAACGGCAAGCTGGCGGAATGCTTTTACAGCGCCAGCAACGGCGGACAGACGGAACTGGTTGAAAATGTGTGGTCGGGCAGCGGCGACTACGGCTATTACGCAATGGTCGATGACCCGTATGATTTGGAGAACCCGCAGAGCATCGTCCGCACGATGAAAATCAGCAAAAACGGCACGGTCAAAGAAGCACTTCGGACGCTGATTTACGAGCAGATGTTGCCGGTGCTGACGCGGGAGGGGTACTCCACAGGGCAAGAGAATTTCCGCATTGACGAAATCACCGCCGTCACGCTGGCCTCCCCCGCATTCGCCGCGCCGAGCCGCCGGATGACGGAACTTGTGGTGGCGCTGAAATGGTCGGGCAAGAAGCCGTTCGCATCCATCCTGCCGGAGGAAACGGCGATTCCGCTGCCCGCGGGAGATGCGACCTACGACGTTGCGCCCGCGGAAGGCGACGAATGGGAATTAGGTGAAGCCACGGCAACGCCCAGCCCCGTGCCGACCGCGACGGCGACGTCCGTGCCGACGCCCTCCCCGACGCCGGACAATCGGCTGACGGACTTCCTGTCAGCGGGGGAAGCAACGGTGACGATTGCGCTGAATCGGCAAAACGTCGCCGCGCTGTCGCTGGACATTTCCGGCAGCGAGATTTTTTCGGTGACGGAGGAGAATGGGCAGTTTCTGCTGCAATCACGGCGTTACGGGCACGGCGTGGGCATGAGTCAGCGCGGGGCGCAGTGGATGGCGGGGCAGTACAGCAAGACATTCGATGAAATCCTTGCGTTCTACTACCCCGGCATGGTGCTGATGCAGGGCGGCACGGGTGCGCCGGCGCTGCCGACCGTTCCGCCGGAGCTTGCCGCAACGCCTGCCCCGCCCGCGACACCGACCCCGAAGCCGACACTGATGCCCGTGACGACGAACAGCTTGCCGGAGGGCGCAAAGGTAATGTACGTCAACGCATCGAGCCTCAATCTGCGCGCCGAGCCAAGCATGGTGGGCGAGCTGCTGATGCGCTTGCAGGCAAATCAGCGGGTGATTGTGCTGGAGGTGTGCGACGACCCAGAGTGGGTGCATGTGAAAACGGACGTGGTGGAGGGCTACTGCATGGTCAGTTACCTCGCCGAGGAAGGAGTGAAGCCGACACCGACGGCGCAATAACCGAATAAACAATGCCGGTCAACCATCAAGCCGACTTTTAGGTTGACCGACTTTCCTGTTCGTTGATTTTCGCCTGCCGCAATCGGAAAAAGGAAAAAGCAGTTTTCGCCAATCGTTTCATTTCCGCCATCAGCATGGTAGGATAAACCTACGGATACTGTCTGATACTATTTCCAGATTCACCTGCGCCATCTGCTTGCGCCTTTTCCCTTCTGGCGT
>ERZ839823.1542-NODE-1542-length-22447-cov-4.079895_pt1 | contig 22447 bp, 17 predicted proteins | sample MGYA00519862_ERZ839823 | MGnify/ENA primary metagenome ERZ839823 (study PRJEB31850, sample SAMEA3708853) | human gut metagenome | biome: human gut; feature: human-associated habitat; material: faeces | place: China | collected 2014 ...
TGAAGCTGCTTGTTGACTTGTGTCGCCATGCCCGACGCAACTCAAGTCAACAAGCAGCTTCATCGTCTGCACTTCGACGTGCTGTGCGCCGTAACTCTTTGCGCCGCGGCTGCCCGTCTCCTGATGATCAAAGAGGATGAACGCCGTCTTTTCGCGCGCTTCAGGGGACAGGCGCTGCATCGTCTCCAGCAGGGCGGCAATGCCGGATGTGTTGTCATTGACGTTATGCTTGTTCGCCGCGCCGAACATCATCAGCAGCATCAGCGCCAGATAGGCAAAAAAGAACGTCAGAATCAGCCAATCGCCGCTTTTCGTCGCCAGCCCGACCACCGTGCCGATCAGCAGAGAAATCAGCAGCATTCCCAGCAGCACCGCGCCCTGCGCGAGGATATACACCGGGAAATTCCGGGGGATGCGCAAATCGGGCACGCCGATGGTCGCCGCCGTATCGTAGTGAGCGCTGATGAGCAGTTCGGCATTTTGAGGGTCGCCGGCGACGATGTTGCGGTGGCGCAGCTTATCCTTTCGGTTCATGCCGTCCACATAGGGGCGATACCCCATTTCGCGCATCTTCGCCATCACCCACTTCTCGAACGCCCGCTTCTGCGCCGTCGTTTTGCGGATGGGGAACTGCGTGTCGATTTCTTCGCGTATAGTCATGCTTGCTCCTTCCCGACGACCTGCCGGAGGACGGCTTCCACCGTGTCCGCCACGCCCTGCAGGGTGATTTCGTCGTACGTCGTGTCATGTCTGGTATGAATTTTGCTGCAGTACCAGCCTACATGCTTTTTCTTGCGGCAGGCGCAGATGCCCACGCCGAGCTTGAAGTGCTTCTGGTCGGAGGAGAAATTGCACTTCTCCATGTTGCCAAGGACGACCGGAATGCCACTGCTTTTCCGCGCCGCCTCGCCCAGTGCCGGATACTTCTCCCGTGCCGCTTTCGGCACAAGCATCAGCATGGCTTCCCCCACGCCGATGCAGTCCATGTTCAGCACAAGCGTCTTTTTTGCCACCTGCTTATGCGCTTTCGCCAGCCCCGATGCGCCGAGCAGCCCCTTCTCCTCGTTGTCGAACAGCACGAACGCAATCTCCTCCGGCTTTTCCGCCGCGAACGATTCCATCAGCGCCAGCACCCCGCACACGCCCGACGTGTTGTCATTGACGTTGTGCGGATTCGGCACGCCCGCCAGCAGCAGATACATCATCAGGCAGTACAGCCCAATCAGCGTCGCTTCCGTGCAGAAGATGCTGCCCGTGAGCTTTTCCACAATCCCCGTCGGTATGAAGATGAGCACCACCATCACCAGCGCAATCAGCGCCTGAACGAGGTAAAACATCGGGCGATTCATGGGGAGCATGACATTCGGCAGCCCGACGGTTGCGGGCGTGTCGTAATGCGCCGTAACAAGCACTTTCGCCTTGTCCACATCGCCCACGACGATATTGCGGTTCGTGCAGATTGCCTTGTTTTCCTCCATCCTCGCCGCATAGCCCATTTCCCGCGCCTTTTGCAGCACATACTGGCGAAACTGCGCCTTTTGTACTTTGCTTTTGCGCACCGGAAACCGCGCATTGACCTCCTGCATCCAGCGATTCGTATTCATTTTTTCTGTTCCTTTTCCGTGTACGGCACGACCTCCACCACCGTCAGCGTGTCTCCTTCGACGACAAAGCGAATATCCACCTCGCCATACGGCACGCCATACACGCGCTTTCCGTCATGCTGATACGCCGGGCGCGGGTCTTGCGCGAGCAAGCCCATCACGGCGGGCAGATTCTGCTTGGGAACATACTTTTTGAGCTTCTCCGGAAAATCCACCGTCAGGCGATGGCGTTCGTTCTGCTCGGTGAACCCGCCGACCGCATCCGGCACGCTGTCCACATACGGCAGGTACGGCTTGATGTCCACAATTGGCGTGCCGTCCATCAAATCCGCGCCGGAGACGACGAGCGTGATGCGCCCGTTCTCCTCCTCCATGCGAATCAAGCGGACAACCGTCAGACCGATGCGGTTCGGGCGGAACGGCGAGCGCGTCGCGAACACGCCCAATCGGGTATTGCCGCCCAGCCGCGGCGGACGCACGGTCGGCCGCCAATCGTCCTGCTGCGCGCGGTCGAACTCCCAGAGCAGCCACAGGTGGGAGTAATCCTCAATGCCGCGGAACGCCTCGCGGACGCTGTACTTTTCCGCCATCACGACGCGGGAAATCACCTCCGGCACAAGCCCCGACTGCCGCGGTACGCCGAATTTCTCCCGAAAGCCGTTTTCGATTCGTGCAATGATTTCCATCCGGATTCCTCCCCTTTTCCATACGGGATAAGTATAGCCCACCCGCGCCCTCCCGTCAAGGGGCGGAAGCAGAAAGGAATTTCTGTCAGTTTTGCATTTGGCAAGAGGATTTTTCTTGGTTGATGGAGAATTATATTCGCAGGATTTCGCGCCTGCGGGCGCGAGGAGGTGAATCCCCTTGGTAGAAGCCCGCCACATTACGATGGATTTCCGCATCGACCAGAACCGCACCACCAACCTCAAGGAGTTTGTCGTCGACACCCTCCACCGCCAGACGCATACCACCACCTTCCGCGCCCTCGATGATGTATCCTTCACCGCCGAAAAGGGCAGTGTCACTGGGCTGATTGGCCATAACGGCGCGGGAAAATCCACCCTGCTCAAAATCATCAGCGGCATTTACCCGCCCACCAGCGGCAGCGTCGCCCTGCAGGGCACGCTTGTGCCCATGCTCGAACTCGGCAGCGGCTTCGACGCGGAACTCACCGGGCGGGAGAATATCTTCCTCAACGGCGCAATTCTTGGCTACCCGAAGGATTTTCTGCGCGACAAAGCGCCGGAAATCATTGCGTACAGCGAACTCGACAGTTTCATCGACCGTCCGCTGAAAACATACTCGTCCGGAATGCTTGCGCGGCTGGCGTTCTCCATCGCCACCGTCGTTCAGCCTGATATCCTGATTGTGGACGAAATTCTTGCCGTCGGCGACGAGCGCTTCCAGCGCAAGAGCCGCGCGCGGATGCTTGAGCTCATGTCCGGCGGCGCGACAGTGCTGTTCGTCAGCCATAATTTAAGCCAGATTCGCGAACTCTGCGACCGCGTGATTTGGCTGGAGCACGGCAGAATCCGCGCGCAGGGCGACGCAAAGTCCCTGTGCGACGCATACGAAAGGGAGGCAGCCCCATGAGTGAGCAGACGCCGCGCCGACGCCGGGCTGACCGGGTGTATACGCCGGAGGAAAACGAAGCCGCGCCCTGCCGCCGCCGCATGAATGCGGACGAACCCCCGCGCCGACGCCGAACGCGCGAGTATTATTCGCCTGAGGAGTTCATCCCGTACCCTGCGGAGGATTCGTTCGACACCATGCCGCCAGACATCCCGTTCGATGTGCCTCCGGACACGCCGTCCGCGCCCCCGAAACGGAAATTCCGTCTGCCGCCGCTGGGCGAATCGCTGCGCAGGACGATGCAATTGCTCCGTTCTGCGCGCCCGGATTTCCCCTTCCGCCGTCCGCATGGGGTCGGCGACTTGCTGAACATGCTGCTGGATGTGCTGCTGTGGCTGCCAAAGCTGACAGTACATTTGGCGCTGTATGCCTGCCGTTACCTGCGTGCATCCGTCCGCTATGCCGTGGAGGGCGCAACGCCGCTCTGGCAGGCATTTCTGCTCCGCCCGTACAGCTGGGCGGGGTTCTATCTGCTGCTTGGGGGGCTGGCATTCGGCGGTGTTCATCTGATGTCGCGCGGGTCAACGGGCGCATCGTTCGCCGGGTTCGTGCTGCTGCTCGCGCCGCTGGCGTGGGGCATCGTGCTGGGCTGGGCTGCGGCGAACGCGCTGCACCGGCACTGCTTCTTCTCCCGTTGGACGTTCGTCGCGCTGGAAGTGCTGTGCGCCATCGGCATTGCGGGCGCTGCGCTGGGCTATCCCATTGCACTGCTTGCGTCGGCACCGCTGCCGCTGTGGATGCTCACGGGCGCTCTGCTCCTGCGCCGCACGACGCTGCAATCCTTCTCCCCTGCCGCCATCGTCGATTTCTTCCAGCGCCTGAAGCCGCGCTGGGAACTGCGGCGAATCGGGCTGCACACGGCAGCGACCGTCAGCTACACTGCACCCGTCAAGCGCAATCGCTTCTTTATTGAGCTGCAATGTACGCATCCGAGCACGGGGAATGCGCTGATTTTGTTTCATACGTCCACCATTGAACCGGCGCTGGGGCAGAAGGTGCATGTGATTCTGCATCCGACGGAGGAAGGTATATATGAAGTGGACTTGACGACAAGCATTCCGCGGGTAAAGATTCGCAAGAATGACTTGTGGCGGAATCGGGAATAGGATAGCATCGGAGGTATCAGCATGGAATCATCCCTCAACATTCAAAAAATCGTCAAGCCCTCCTTTGCCGTCATCGGCATCGAAGGCTCGACAGACGACGGCGAAGGCTTCATCCCCATGCTCTGGTCGGATGCGAACGCCCACTTCGACGAAGTCTCCCCCGTCGCCAGCCGCGACGAAAACGGCGCGCTGCTCGGCATTTGGGGCGCGATGAGCGACGAAACCCGTTCTTTCCTGCCGTGGACAGACGGCTTCTCGCGCGGGTTGTACCTCGCGGGCGTGGAATGCCCCGTCGACGCGGATGTGCCGGACGGGTGGACGAAGTGGGTCGTGCCGGGGTATGAGTACCTCGCCATAGAGAATCGCCGCGCGGACACGTTCAGCCGCATGGTCGATTACTTCCGCGAAAATGGCTTGAAGCTCGTCGGCGCGGTGCAGGAATTCACTGACCCGAAAACGCAGCAGGAGTATCTGTACTTCCCGATTCGGGCATTATGACAGCTTGACGCATTCCCAAACGGATGCTATAATACCCCATGAATCTGATGCAGAGGTGAACATGATGGCAGAAGAATGTACGCATGACTGCTCCTCGTGCGGGAGCGCGTGCGCATCGCGGCAGAAGCCGCAGAGTTTGCTTGCCCCGGCAAACGCGGGCAGCCGGGTGAAGAAGGTCATCGGCGTTGTCAGCGGCAAAGGCGGCGTGGGAAAATCGCTGGTGACGGGTCTGCTCGCGTGCGAAACGGCGCGGCGCGGGAAAATCGCCGGGGTACTGGATGCGGACATCACCGGGCCGAGTATGCCGCGCATTCTGGGCATCCGCGACAAGGCGGTCGGCAATGAGCTGGGCATCCTGCCGCAGGAAGCCGAAAACGGCGTGAAGGTTATGTCCATCAACCTGCTGCTGGAACACGACACCGACCCCGTTATCTGGCGCGGCAGCCTGATTGCGGGCACGGTGAAGCAGTTCTGGACGGATGTGTGCTGGGGGGATGTGGACTGCCTGTATGTGGATATGCCGCCGGGAACGGGCGACGTGCCGCTGACGGTGTTCCAGTCGCTGCCGGTGGATGGCATCGTGATTGTCTTAAGCCCACAGGAACTGGTCGGCATGATTGTGGAGAAAGCCGTCAAAATGGCGCAGATGATGAACATCCCCGTGCTGGGCTTGGTGGAAAACATGGCGTACATGACCTGCCCGGACTGCGGCAAGCGCCTGTATCCCTTCGGCGAAGGGCGCACGGCGGATGTCGCAAAGCAGTATGGACTGCCGATGCTGGCGCAATTGCCGATTCAGCCCGAACTTGCCAAGAAGTGCGACGAAGGCCGCTTGATGGACATTCAGCTGCCGGAAATGGGCAAAGCAGTGGATGCCGTGCTGAAATGCAAGGTTCGCAAGCATGAATAATCGAATCCCGTCGGAATCCTCCGGCGGGGTTTTTCATATCGAAACGGTTTTCGCAGCAGGAAAATCCGGCACATATGTCGAATAATAATTGATTCAGCGGAACAAATCCGCGTTTTTCTTCGTCTAATCCAGCGGAAAGGGAGGAAAAGCGCCGCTTGTTTCGTTATATCATTGGAAGGCGCGGGCTTTTCGCCACTTTCCGGCAGGGGAAGTGCAATTTAGCCCTTGCACACTGCCCGATAAATGTGTACAATATAGATGGGCGATTGCCCATACGCCTCTTTCCGGCAAATCCGGCAGGAGGATAACGCTTGCTCCGCTCGCCCTGAGTGTGAAGGAAGGGAATTATCATCATGAAGAATCATGCCGCTGCAACTGTTCGCAACCGCATTCTCAAGGGTGCTGCCCTGTGCGGTGTTTTGGCGCTGTCCATGACGCTGACGGGCTGCTTTGTGCCGCCGGACGACCTGTCGGGCGACCTGTCCAATCAGGGTGTTGTTTACAATACGGTTGCTGTCACAGCGCCCCCGCGCACCGCCACGCCCACTCCTTCGCCCACGCCGACGGTTGAATCCGTTTTTAATTTCGGCACGAACACCGCTACGCCGACGACACAGCCGGGCGTGATTACCTCCAACGGCATTGTCACCGTGGTGACCACGCCGCCCGGCAGCATCGCCACCACTGCGCGTCCGACCGCAACGCCCACGCCGACTGCGGCGGCCGTTCTCAAAAAAGGCTCGTCCGGCGCTGATGTCAAGACACTCCAGCGCCGCTTGAAGCAGCTGGGCTACTACACCGGCAGCGTTGACGGCGATTTCGGCGACGCGACGGAGAAGGCGCTGCGCGCGTTCCAAGACCGCAACAATCTGCTGGTGGACGGCATCGCGGGCAAATCGACGATGGCAAAGCTGAACAGCTCCAACGCTGTCAAGGCAGCCGCCGCAACCGCTACTCCGCGCAAAACCGCAACCCCCAAGCCGAAAACCACCGCGACCCCAAACCTCTCCACTGAGTATTATCTCCAGAGCGGTTCGTCCGGCACACGCGTCCGCACGCTGCAGGCGCGCCTGATTGAACTGGGCTGGATGGCGGGTTCGCCGGACGGCAACTACGAGGGTGCGACAGAATATGCCGTCAAGGCGTTCCAGAAAAAGTACAAGAGCCTGTATACGGACGGTGTCGCCGGGCCTTCGACGCTGCAAACGCTGTATTCTTCCTCCGCGGCAAAATCCTCCACGCCCGTGTCCTCCATCGGCACGACGCTGGAGTCCGGCATGAAGAACAGCGGTGCCGTCAAGGCGATGCAGACGCGCCTGAAATCCTTGGGCTACCTGACCGGCACAGCGGACGGCTCTTTCGGCGACGCGACAAAGGCGGCAGTGATCGCCTTCCAGACGGCGAACGGCCTGAAGGCGGACGGCAAGGCGGGCACATCCACCCTGAACCGCCTCTATTCCGACGCGGCGATTGCTGCCAGCTCCATGCCGACGGCGACTGCTTCCACCTCTGTGGACGGCTACACGACGCTCTCCGAGGGCGACACCGGCACGGCGGTTCGCAATCTCCAGAAGGCGCTGAAAAACAAGGGTTACTATTCCGGCAGCGTGGACGGCAAGTACGGTGCGGCAACGACGGCGGCAGTCGTCGCGTTCCAGTCAGCGCAGGGCTTGCGCGTGGACGGCAAGGCAGGTCCCGCGACCCAGCGTGCGCTGTTCACTACCTCCAGCAGCACGGATACATCCAAGTACACCACGCTCCGGCCGGGTGACAGCGGCGCGGCGATTCGCCAGCTGCAGACGACGCTGAAGCAGAAGGGCTATTATACCGGCACGATTGACGGCGATTACGGCTCCGGCACAACGGCGGCGGTCAAGGCGTTCCAGAAGAAGATGAACATCACGCCGGTGGATGGCATTGCGGGCGACAAGACGCTGACGCTTCTGTACTCCTCTGACGCGGTGGACAGCGACGAATACGCAACGCTGCGCCCCGGCGACACGGGCGCGGCAGTGCGCACCATGCAGGCGACACTGTACGAACTGGGCTACTACGACGGTTCGCGCGACGGCGTGTACGGCGCAACGACGCAGGATGCTGTCCGCGCATTCCAGATTCGCAACAAGGTGACACCGGTGGACGGCATCGCGGGCAACAAGACGCTGACAAAACTGTACAGCGGCACAGCGGTTGCGGCAGCGGCGAAAACGACGGAGTACAAAACGCTCCGCAAGGGCGACCGCGGCGACGAAGTGGTGCAGATGCAGGACAGCTTGCAGCAGCTTGGCTATCTGGCAACCGTCACGGGCTATTACGATGATGCGACCGTCGCGGCGGTTCGCTCCTTCCAGTCCCGCAACGGGCTTTCCGTGGACGGCTCCGCGGGTCAGGAGACCCTCGCGGTGCTCTACGGCAGAAATCCCCGCGCGGCATACTAAGGGGAGACGCAAGGGGCTTTGCCCCTTAAACCCCACCAGAGGCTCTGCCTCTTCGACCCTCTGGTCTTCGACCCTCTCGACACCCTTCTCGCGATTGAGTTGAGCACACTTTCATACAGTGTCCGCGTGTTTATTTCTAAGAATACAGTCCAGCTTGGCGCGTTTGCACGGCTGGACTGTTCTCTTATCCACAGCTTTTCCCCGTCTTCCACCGAAAGGAGGGATTTCTGTGCAGAAAATCCGCTTTCTCCCCCTGCTGTGCGTTCTGCTGATGCTCTTCACCGCCCCGACCCTGCTCGCCCAGCAGGAGCCGGATACGCCCTATCCGGCGGAAACCATGCTCTCTGTCCGCATGATGCCGCCCGGCGAACGTAGCCTGCGCAATTTCCTGTATCCAAAACTCATGGCGCAGGAAGGCAGCATTCAACTTCCCGCCGGAACGTCCTACAATCTGCTGGTACAGACCTTGGATAACATGCGCAACGACTATCCGGAGCTGTTTCACATCGACTCCTACCGCGTCCACTATCAGCGCAATCAGCCGGATGTCGCCCAAAGCATTTCACCGAATTACTTGTGTTCCGCCGAAGAAGCATCAGCCTTGCGCAAACAACTGCTGGAAACAGCTCAGTCGTGGGTGGACGAAAATCCCGACCCGCTGGCGCTGTACGAGCGGCTTGTACAGAATACAACCTATTCACCCGACAGCATGTGGCAGCACGCGGCCGTGGGCGCTTTGCTGTATGGCGAAGCCACCTGCGCAGGATATGCGCAGGCGATTTCACTGCTCTATCGGCTTGCGGGCATTCCATGCGCAACCATCATCGGCGAAGCGTCAGACACAAGCGACGAAACCGGTTTACACGCATGGAATGTGACCAATTTCGGCTTTCTTGACGCAACATGGGGGGCCGCTTTCGACGGGCATGTGTTCCACAGCAACTACGCCATGGGTGAAGCGGATATGTCCATCGACCACACGCCCAATCGCGGGTACACTTTCCCCGACCTGAGCGGCGTTCCGAACTACTATCAGGCGCACGGGCTGTACGTCTCCACCGAGCAGGAACTGCTGACCCAGCTGATGCGTCTTGTGGACGGTGAAACCGTGGAGATTCAGCTTTCGCCCGACCTGTACGCACGGTATACAGCGGCTATGAAGGACAAGCAGTCCGATATTGTCACCTTTTGCGCCGAAGCAGCCGGGGTGGAAATTCCCTTCTACGACCCATGCCGCATCCTGTCCGACAAGGCGCATCGCGTTCTGCTGCTGATTCCCCACCCTGAATTGGCGGAGCAGTAACAGCAGTTTGCACGAGCGTAAAGGCAGATTATTGCCCCTGAGCACTTGCATGTTCGGGGGCTTTCATGTTATAATGAAAGAGTAGTGTGTCTATTCGGGAATAGGTGCGCTCATATGATTATGATTTTCCAAATATTATCAGAAATTGTTTCTATATTGAAAGGAGAACTTTATGTTCGATTGGGTCAAAAAACTGCTGGGCAGCAGCAATGACGCGGAGGTCAAAAAGCTGCAAAAGACGGTCAACGCCGTGGAAGCCCTCGAAGATGAATACAAAGCGCTGACGGATGAGCAGCTGCGCGCCAAGACGGATGAATTCCGCGCGCGCCTGCAAAACGGTGAAACGGAGGACGACATCCTGCCTGAGGCGTTCGCCGCCATCCGCGAAGCCGACGCCCGCGTGCTGGGAATGCGCCCGTACCGCGTACAGGTGATGGGCGGTCTGGTGCTGCATCAGGGGCGCATCGCCGAGATGAAGACCGGCGAGGGCAAAACGCTGGTGTCCACCCTGCCCGCGTACCTGAACGCGCTGTCCGGCAAGGGCGTGCACGTCGTGACCGTCAACGACTATCTGGCGCGCCGCGACAGCGAGTGGATGGGCAAAGTCCACCGCTTCATGGGGCTGAGCGTCGGCCTGATCGTCCACGATCTGGACAGCGCCGAACGCCGCGCCGCCTATGCCTGCGACATCACCTACGGCACGAACAACGAGATGGGCTTCGACTACCTGCGCGACAACATGGTCATCCGCCAAAGCGAGCTGGTGCAGCGCGGCCACAACTTCGCCATCGTCGACGAAGTGGACTCCATCCTGATTGACGAAGCGCGTACCCCGCTGATTATCTCCGGCGCGGGCGACAAATCTACCGACCTCTACGCGAAGGTGGATGCGGTCGTCCGCACGCTCAAGCGTGACGTTCACTTCGAGATTGAAGAGAAGAAAAAGGCCATCAGCCTGACCGACGAGGGTGCCCAGCGCGTCGAAGCCGCATTCGGCATCACCAACATCAACGACGCGGAAAATGCCGAGCTGAACCACCACGTCAGCTGCGCCCTGCGCGCCAACTTCCTGATGAAGCGCGACGTGGACTACGTCGTCAAGGACGATCAGGTCATCATCGTTGATGAATTCACGGGTCGCCTGATGATTGGCCGCCGCTACTCCGAGGGTCTGCATCAGGCGATTGAAGCCAAGGAGCATGTGACCATTGAGCGCGAAAGCCGCACACTGGCGACCATCACCTTCCAGAACTATTTCCGCATGTACCACAAGCTCTCCGGCATGACGGGTACGGCGAAGACGGAAGAGGACGAGTTCCAGAACATCTACTCGCTGGACGTCGTGCAGATTCCCACCAACAAGCCCAACATCCGCAAGGACTTGGACGACATGGTCTACAAGACGAAGAAGGCGAAGTTCAACGCCGTTGTGGACGCGATTGCGCAGGTGCACGCCAACGGTCAGCCCGTGCTGGTCGGCACGGTCACGGTTGAAACGAGCGAAATGCTCTCCGCCATGCTTCAGCGCCGCGGCATCCAGCATGAGGTGCTGAACGCAAAGAACCACGCCAAGGAAGCTGAAATCGTCGCGCAGGCAGGCCACTGGGGCGCCGTCACCATTGCCACCAACATGGCTGGCCGCGGCACGGACATTCTGCTGGGCGGCAACCCGGAGTTCCTCGCCCGCCGCGCCATGCGTCAGGACGGCTATGACGAGGAAATCATTGAAGCCGCGACAGGGCACGCAGAAGATGTGTCCGACGAAATCCTTGCCGCGCGCGAAAAGTACCAGTCCCTCTACAAGGACTTCAAGCGCACCACCGACGAAGCGCATGACCGCGTGCTGCAAACCGGCGGCCTGCATATCATCGGCACGGAACGCCACGAATCCCGCCGCATTGACAATCAGCTGCGCGGCCGTGCGGGCCGTCAGGGCGACCCCGGTTCGACCCAGTTCTTCATTTCGCTGGAGGACGACCTGATGCGTCTCTTCGGCGGCGACCGCATCATGCCGATGGTCGAGCGTCTGGGGCTCAAGGACGACGAGCCGCTTCAGGCGGGAATGCTCACCAAGCAGATTGAATCCGCACAGAAACGCATCGAGGGCCGCAACTTCGAGATCCGCAAGCACGTTCTGGAATACGACAACGTGATGAACCGCCAGCGCGAGATTATCTACGGTCAGCGCCGCCGCGTGCTGATGGGCGAGAACGTCCGCGACAACATTATCGGCATGGCGTACAAGCTGATTGACGCCGCGCTCTCCCGCCACTGCGCGTCTGACGACGGTACGGATTGGGATATTCCGCAGCTGACGAATTATCTGGAAAACCTGTGCATCCACCACGGCAAGATTGCCGAATTGGAGGATGTCGTCCGCTCCGGTGACCGCGACGCGTTGGCGCAGGCGCTCAAGGACGACGCGAAGGCGTTCTACGAAGAGCGTGAGACGGCGCTGGCGGAAATCGGGCTGGACATGCGCGAAGTGGAGCGCGTTGTGCTGCTGCGCGCGGTGGATGTGCGCTGGATGGATCACATTGACGCGATGGATCGTCTGCGCGACGGCATCGGCTTCCGCGCGTACAGCGGCAAGAACCCCGTCACCGAGTACCAGATTGAAGCGGGTTACATGTTCGACGAGCTGAATCACCTGATTCGCGAAGACACGGTGCGCCGCATGTATCAGCTGCGCATTGAGCGCACGCCGGAACGTGTGCAGGCAGCGGTTCGCCCCGTCGAGGGCAAGCCGATTGTGCCCGGCAACGGTCAGCCGCGCCAGCCCAAGCGGGTAAAGCCGTCGGAGCGCGTTGGCCGCAACGATCCCTGCCCTTGCGGTTCGGGTTTGAAGTACAAAAACTGCTGCGGGAAGGATAAAGAATAACAAGGGAGTAACTCCCTTGACCCTTTTTCGCGATTGAGTAGGTGGCAATTCCAATGTAATTTTCGCGTGTTAAGCAGGGATTTCGCGTCTGCGGACGCGAGGAGGGGGCTTTCCGATCGCCCCCTCCACCCCTTCGGTGCCCTCTTGCATAGTAGGTTGTAATTGTTGCCTTTTAGTTAGTGTACCTTTCGTGCCCCAACTAACATAAACCAACCAGTAACATCCGGAGGGCGAATGCGAAGGGGTCAAGGGGGCGACCGCAGACTTCGTCTGTTTTCATGCCCCCTTGTCGCTCCCGCAGGAGCGAAACCCCCGCAACATAAAAAATCAAGCATCAATCCACCCCAAAAGCAAAATCATCAACCAGAAAAAAGCCTTTCCTGACGATTGAAGGAGATTAAACATGGCGCTCATAGATATTCCCCAGTATCGCAGCGAACTGGCAGAGATTCGTAAATCCCTGCTTGCCGCGGGCGATGCCCTCCACATTGACCATATCCGCGAACAGCTGGATGAGCTGACCGAGGAAATGAATCAGCCCGAATTCTGGAATGACCCGGATCACTCCGCGAAGGTCAACCAGAAGGTTTCCAGCCTCAAAGGCAAACTCGAACACTACGAAAAACTGCTTTCTTCCGCTGATGATATCGAAGTCATGCTCGAAATGGCGGAAGAAGAGAAGGACGAAGATACCGTCACCGAAGCGGTGGATGAGCTGGCGACGCTCAAAGAGCATACCGACGCGCTGGAGCTGGAAACCCTCATGCGCGGCGACTATGACGACAATGACGCGGTGCTGTCCCTGCATGCAGGCGCAGGCGGAACGGAAGCGCAGGATTGGACGTCCATGCTCTTCCGCATGTATACCCGCTACTGTGAAAAGATGGGCTTCACCGTCAAGGTGCTGGATTTGCTGGACGGCGACGAAGCGGGCATTAAGTCCGTCACCTTCGAGGTCAGCGGCGACCATGCCTATGGCTACCTCCGCGGCGAAAAGGGTGTGCACCGCCTCGTCCGCATCTCCCCGTTCGACGCAAACGCCCGCCGCCACACATCCTTCGCGTCGCTGGATGTCGCCCCCATGCTGGAGGACGATGATTCCGACATCGAAATCAACATGAAGGACGTGCGCGTGGACACCTACCACTCCAGCGGCGCAGGCGGTCAGAACGTCAACAAGACCTCTTCCGCCGTCCGCATGACGCACTACCCGACCGGCATCGTCGTCTCCTGCCAGACCGAGCGCGATCAGGTGCAGAACCGCGCAACGTGTATCAAAATGCTGAAGGCGAAGCTGCTGGAACTGCGTGAACGCGCCAAGGAAGAGGAAATGGCGAACATCAAGGGTGAAATGAAGAAAATTGAATGGGGCAGCCAGATTCGCTCCTACGTCTTCCAGCCCTACACGATGGTCAAGGATCACCGAACGAACTACGAATCCGGCAACATTGACGACGTGATGGACGGCAACCTTGAGGGCTTCATCACCGCCTATTTGAAGATGCAGTAATGCCGAAACCCTCTCAGTGTCTGCTGGGAGGGTTCTCGCCGTTATATTGCTTTCCCCGGAAAGGAGATTTTCCGGTGCGCTATCAACTCGCTTCCGTCCTGTCAGCGCTTCTGCTTTGCCTGACCATGCTGGCAGCCGTCGTTTACGGGGTCGGTACGCAGCCTGCCCTGATGCAAACGCTCATGCTGCGCACCGCTCCGCCTGAAACAACCGGTTTTCCGGCGGAGCAATACGGTGCCGCCGCCAAGCTGATTACCGATTACCTCAAGGGCGAGGGCGACTTCCAGCTCGTATTTTCCATGAACGGCACAGCATACAACGCCTTCAACGAGCGTGAGCAAACGCATATGGCGGACGTGCGGACGCTGTTCAGCCTGTGCCGTCGTTTTTCGCTGGGCAGCATCCTCCTGACGCTGGTCGGTTGGCTCTATTCCCGGAAACAGCGGTTCTTCTGGCGAATCGTCCGGCGAACCGCCTGCTGTATGCTGGCGTTTGTCGCCATCCTTGCGCTGCTGGCGGCGATGGATTTTGACCGGCTGTTCATCCTCTTCCATCAAATCGCCTTCACAAACAACCTGTGGCTGCTCAATCCGCAAACGGATTTGCTCATCCGTTTAATGCCGACGCAATTGTTCATTGACTATGCGCAAATCATCGGCATTGTCTGGGCGGCACTGATGGGGATTCTGCTCATCATTGCCACCGTGAAGCTACGAAATCAACAATAAGGGGCGTATTCCCATGACCTACACTGAATCTGCCCGCGCGCAGCTTGATGCCTTGCAGGTGAAAGACCACGTTCGCATTCTGGCGCTGGAAACGTCCTGCGACGAAACCGCCGCCGCCATCATCGAGGATGGGCGCACCATCGTCTCCAACATCGTTTTCAGCCAGATTGACCTCCACGCGCTCTATGGCGGCGTCGTGCCGGAAATCGCCAGCCGCGCGCACGTCGAAGCCTGTGACCGCGTGATTGACGAGGCACTCCGGGCGGCAGACATGCGCTTGCAGGATATCGATGCCTTCGCCGTCACCTACGGGCCGGGGCTTGTCGGCGCGCTGCTCACCGGCGTCAGCTGCATGAAGGGCTTGAGCTACGCTGCAAACAAGCCGCTCATCCCCGTCAACCACATCGAAGGGCATGTGTCCGCGAACTACATCTCCAATCCGGACTTGAAGCCGCCATTCCTGTGCCTTGTCGTATCGGGCGGACACAGCCACATCGTCCGCGTGAATGACTACGGCGATTACACCCTGCTTGGTCAGACGATGGACGACGCGGCGGGCGAAGCGTTCGACAAAGCGGCGCGCGTGCTGACGCTCCCCTACCCCGGCGGTCCGCGCATCGACGCACTGGCGGAGGAGGGCGACCCGCATTTCCTCTCGCTCCCGCATCCGCACACCCCCGGCAAGTACGACTATTCCTTCTCCGGCATGAAAACGGCGTTCCTGAACGCGGCGAACAAGATGGAGATGAAGGGCGAACCGCTCCCGAAGGCGGATATGGCGGCGTCGTTCCGCTACGCCGTCGTTTCGGCGCTGGTGGAAAAGGCGATGCTGGCGGCGAAGGATACTCACGCCCCCGCGCTTGCAATGGCGGGCGGCGTTTCCGCGAATCGTCTGCTGCGCCGGATGATGCAGGAGGCCGCCGACAAGGCGCACCTGCCGCTGTACATGCCGCGCCTTGATCTGTGCACCGACAACGCGGCGATGATTGGCTCTGCGGCATATTATCGGATGAAGAAGGGCGAGCTTGCGCCCCTGACGCTCAACGCCACGCCGTCGCTCCGTCTGGTGTAATCCCACTATAATGGGAAGCAATGTTTCACGGAACACCCCATTCGTTTTTTCATTCATCATTCATTCCAACCAAGGAGGATTCCGCATGAAGAACAAAAACGTCTGGCAGGCGGTCAAATTCACGCTGTTCAGCGCATCCGCCGGGCTCATTCAGCTCATCAGCTTCGCCCTGCTGCATGATGTGTTCAAGATTCCCGATTACAACGCCTGTTACCTTCCCTCGCTGATTCTGTCCGTCCTGTGGAACTTCACGTTCAACCGCCGCTACACGTTCCGCTCGGACGGCAACGTCAAGCGCGCGATGCTGCTGGTCGCGCTGTACTACGTCGTGTTCATCACGCTTTCCAGATGGTGGAGCACGGAACTGGTCGCGCTCGGCGTACACGACTGGCTGATTGAAGTCATCAACATGCTCGTCAACTTCGTGACCGAGTTTTTGTTCCAGAAGTTTGTGGTCTATCGCGGGACGATTGACACGAACGAGCTGGCAAAGAAGGAGCAAGCGTAATGCCGTTTGACTACAAGAAGGAGTACCGTGCGTTCTACCAGCCGCCGAAAGTGCCGGAAATCATCGACGTGCCGGAAATGCAGTTCGTGTGCGTGTCCGGTACGGGCGACCCGAACGAGGAGGGCGGCGCGTATCAGCAGGCGCTCGGCGTGCTGTACGCGGTCAGCTACACATTGAAGATGAGTCCGCGCGCTGGACACCTGATGGACGGCTTTTTCGATTACGTCGTGCCGCCGCTGGAAGGCTTCTGGCAGCAGGACGGCGTATCAGGCATGGACTACGAGCGCAAGGCGGATTTCCGCTGGCTGTCCGTGATTCGTGTGCCGGATTTCGTGACAGCGGAGGATTTCCGCTGGGCGGTGGAAACAGCGTCAGAAAAGAAGAAGCTGGACTGTTTCCGCGCTGAACTGCGCGCGATTCACGAAGGGCTTTGTGTGCAGATGATGCACATCGGCGCATACGACGACGAACCCGCGTCGGTGGCGCAGATGGATGCGTTTCTGCGCGAAAACGGGTATGAAAATGACTTCACGGCGGAGCGGCTGCATCACGAGATTTACCTTTCCGACCCGCGGAAAACAGCGGCGGAGAAAAGGAAAACTGTGATTCGGCACCCGGTGAGAAAGGTATAAGCAACCTTGGGTGCTGCTTGTCAGTGGATGAGCGGCATCCTTTTTTCTTTTGTTGCTTGGTTCCATTTGTTGCAAAGGGAATCGCGCCTGCGGGCGCGACAAGGGGGCTTTGCGGTCGCCCCCTTGACCCCTTCGCAGCGCACTCCCATGTTTCTTGATTTTTATTGTTACAGAAGGAACTTGTGCCTGCAGGCGCGTTTGGGACAGCGCTGCTTTTGGCGTTTTTTGCGAATTTTCCCCTTGTTAGACCTTGACGAATGTGGTATAATATTATTTCGGGATGAAGATGAGCCAAGATGCGCCGCGAATTTTTCATTCTGGCTAACGCGAATGAAACGCAGCGTAGCATCGCTACGCCAAGTGGAATGAGCGAACGCCAGAAGGGAAAAGGCGCAAGCAGATGGCGCAGATGAATCCCGGAATGGTATTTCTAACAGCGTGGCGGGAATGAGCCGCCAGACCCTGAGGAATAGGAGAAAAACAGCTATGGTTAAGGTCAACATTATTTCGGGTTTTCTGGGCGCGGGCAAAACGACGCTCATCAAAAAGCTGCTGACGGGCAGCGTTGCGAAGGAAAAAATCATCCTGCTGGAAAATGAATATGGCGAAGTCGGCGTGGACGGCAGCTTTATGAAGGATTCGGGCATCATCGTTGATGAGCTGAATTCCGGCTGCATCTGCTGCACGCTGGTGGGCGACTTCCAGAAAGCGGTCGATGATCTGATTGCGAAGTATCATCCTGACCGCCTGCTGATTGAGCCGTCCGGCGTGGGCAAGCTGAGCGAAATCCTCGCCGCCGTCGAGCGCGCGAAGGAACGCCACAGCGACCTCGTTGTGACCGGCTGCGCGACCGTTGTGGACGCGGGCAAGTGCCGCATGTATATGAAGAACTTCGGCGAGTTCTTCCTCGACCAGATTAAGACGAGCGCGACGGTGATTTTCAGCCGCACGCAGCTGCTGTCCGCGGAGCGCATCGAGAAGAGCCGCGCGCTGGTGGAAGAGCAGCATCCGGGCGTCCGCATCGTGACGACGCCGTGGGATGACCTGTCCGCTGATACGCTGCTGGAAGTCATTGAATCCGGCAAGCCGATGGAAATCCACCTCGATGACGACGATGATGACGACGACGAGGACGAACACGAGCATCATCATCACCACGACCATGATGACCATGACCACGAGGACGGCGTGTGCCCGTGCTGCGGCGGTCACCATGACGACGATGATGACGAACACGAACATGAGCATCATCACCATCATGATCACGATGACCATGACGAGGATGAGCACGAACATCATCATCACGACCACGAGGACGGCGAAACCTGCTCCTGCGGACATCATCACCATCATCACCACGGGCATGACGCAGACGAAGTGTTCGTGTCTGTCGGCGTAGAAACTGCGAACCGCTACGAGCAGGACGAGGTCAAGGCGATGCTGGACAAGCTGTCCGACGAAGAAGAGTACGGCACGGTGCTGCGCGCCAAGGGTGTTCTGCAGAACGCGGCGGGCGACTGGTTCCAGTTTGACTATGTGCCGGGCGAGAGCCAGTTCCGTCCGGGTACGCCGGATTACACCGGCCGCCTGTGCGTCATCGGTGCGCACATCGACGAAAAAGCACTGCGGGAGCTGTTCAAGGCATGAGCGAACAGGAATTTACACCAGTCTACCTGATTACCGGCTTCCTCGAAAGCGGCAAAACCCAGCTCATCAACTCCATGCTGACGGACGACAACTTCTCGCGCGGACAGAAGACGCTGGTCATCTGCTGCGAAGAGGGCGTTGAGGAATACGAAACGGCGAAGAACACGACCGTCGTCGTCCTCGACGAAGCGGACGAGATGAACACGAAGAAGATGGAGGCGCTGGACAAGGAGTATCAGCCGGAGCGCGTCATCATCGAGTACAACAGCATCTGGACGATTGAGCGGCTGGGCAGCTGTATGCTGCCGCGCAAGTGGGAAGTCGTGCAGATTATCACGACGGTGGACGCAAACACCTTCGACAACTACTTCACCAACATGCGCCAGATGCTGACCGACCCGATGAAAGTCGCTGACCTGATTCTGGTCAACCGCTGCCAGCCCGGCGCAAACAAAAGCCCGTGGCGTCGCCAGCTCAAAGCGGTCAACCCGAAGACGAACATCATCTTCGAGAACACCGACGGCACGAGCGAAGACGGCGTGGCGGACGAAGACCTCCCCTATGACATGAAGTCCGCCGTCATCGAAATCAAGGACGAGGACATTCCGACCTTCTATCTGGATTCGCTTGATCATGCCGATCGCTACGACCGCAAGACCGTGCGCTTGGTGGGGCAGGCGTTCGCTGACCGCTCGCTGCCCAAGGGCTACTACATGTTCGGGCGGATGGCGATGACGTGCTGCGCGAACGACATTCAGCCCATCGGCTGGATTACGCAGGGCATCCAGAAGCCCAGCACGAAGGCATATTTCCGCCTGACCGCGCAGTGCAAAGCGGTGGACGCGCAGGGCGAAAAGATGCTGATGCTGCAGGAAGCCCGCGCGGAGATTGTACCCCCGCCCGCGGAAGAGTACCTGAATTTCAACGCATAAGATGCTGATTCATCCCCCCGATTGCTGCAAGGCAGTCGGGGGATTTGTTTTGCGCATTTTCGCCGCCGCTTGTATTTTTTTGTTTTAATATCTTGACATTTTGTACATCGTCTGTTATGATGATATTGGAAACTCGACCATCACACTATGCACACGTTGACTTGCTTCCCGTTCCGAAGGAGGAATTGAAGATGAAACGCTTGCTTGCTCTGCTGATGATGATTGCACTCTTAGGCACGTTCGCCGCGGCGGAAAATACGCAGCCCGTCCGAATTCTCGGCGCATCCTCCTATTGCCCGCCCATTGATTCCTATGCCGCGGCAGGACATTCCGTCGAACGAAGAGACGGCTCGATGAAGGACATTGCATCCGCCATCGCATCCCGCGATCCCAATATTGACATCTTCATTTTTGACTCGAACGCTGGGCTTGACCAAATCAAAAAACAGCACTATTACTATCCACTGACCGATGACAGCGATTTGATTGATAAACTCGGCGACTTGTATCCTGCCTTTCAGAATGCGCTCATGGACAATGGCAATCTGGTCGGCTGGTATGTTGATGCACAGCCGTGGGGGTGGCAAGTTCTTTCCCCTGATTTGCTGGAAGAATTGGCACTTTCCGAACCAACAACCTTTGATGAGTTGTTAGACGTTAGTAAAGTGCTGTTCGACAGCGGTCTTTTGAGCCGTGACTATGTGCTGATGCTCGAATACAGGTACACGCAGCAGGATATGCTCACGTTCTATTTGCGCCAATTCTTGATTGCCTCTGAACGAGTGGATGGGCAAATCAATTTTCTGCGTCCCGAATTTGCTCGTATTGCCGAAAAAATCAGGAATACTGTGCCTGAAACATCGAAGGAAAATTTATTCGCAGACTACGAAGTCTTTACTTCGTCTGCCGCTTCTGTCACTCCTTCCACGCGCATTGAACTAATTCCCTCTGTACTCGATGATGTACCTTCTGGTTTATATTATCTAACAGTCGTCGCCGTCATCAATCCCTATTCCAACAACATCGACGGTGCGATTGACCTAATGCACCATCTGGCGACTTACGAATCCGAAAACGCCGCACTCTGGGATTCGTCTCTCAGCAAGCCCATCATCCGTTCCGACTATGATGAAAAGGTTGCGCAATATCAGGATGAAATCGCCCGCTTGGAAGCAAAAGAGAACCGCACCGCGCAGGATGAAGATAATCTTGACCGCGCCCGCAGCAGCTTAGCCTACATCACCGAACACCCCTATTCCGTCTCCCCGGAGGACATTGCCTACTATCAAAACCTCGTCCAGTATGCCTACATCCCCGGCGACTCCCCCGTCACCTTCGACGATGCCCTCAAGACGCTCATGCAGCGCTACCTGAACGGCGCGTTTGACGCGGAAGGGTTCGCCCGCGCGTGTCAGGAGCATGTCAACACGGTGTATCTCGAAATGGGGCTGACACCGATGTATGTGCCAAACTAATTCCACTTGTAAATTTTCCCGCGTTCGCTTGACAAATCAGCCCCCCCGCTTATACTTGTCAGTAGGCTCAAGGCCAAAAAAGGAGGTTGATTTTACATGGCAAATCAGGAGAAATACGCCCAGCAGATGCAGGACGCGGGCGTTTGCGATGCGCGCGGGGCAGCGCTCTGCGCCACGGTGAAGGAACTGCCGGACGGGAGCTTCGGCATGGTGCTGCTCGGTGTGAAGGGCAATGACCTGCTCATCTACGACACGAACATGAAGTCCGAGCCGCTCAAATTGATGTATACCATCCCGCTCAAAGGCGTGACCGACTTCAGCACCACCAGCCTGATGGGCGAAATCCTCAAAGGCTACACGTTCCGCTTTACGTCAGATGGATTTACCTATTCGTTCAAGAACTGCCGCCGTCAAGCGTTTCTTGACGTGCTTCAGCAGGAAATCAACAAATAACATCAAGGGCTGCGCTGGAAAAGTCGGTGCAGCCCTTGCATTTTGCGTTCTTTTTCTGATATAATAGACATGTCAAGCATTATGATCACAGGAGGACGCTATGATTTCCATTCTGCCCGAAAGCAACTATGCCGCCGTCATGGCTGAGACGGTTGAGCTGTATCTGGATTCGCGCCGCCAGGAGATGGACATGCCGCTCTCCACGGGCGGAACGCTGCACGCGGAGGTCTACGAGCAGCCGGATGCGACCCGCGCCGTCGTCATCCTGCACGGCTACACGGAATCCGCCGAGAAATTCCGCGAAATGACGTGGTATTTTCTGAACGAGAAGTTCAACGTCTACGCCATCGACCACCGCGGGCACGGCAAGTCCGTCCGCAAAATTTCTGACACCTCCATCACGCACGTCGATGCGTTTTCGGATTATCTGCGCGATTTGGAGGAATTCATGTCGGGTGTCGTCCTGCCGAGGACGGAGCATCTGCCGCGCGTGCTGTATGCGCACTCGATGGGCGGCGCGATTGGCGGCATGACGCTGATGAATCACCCGGAGTATTTCGCGCGGGCGGTGCTGACTGCGCCGATGATTGCGCCGTCGAGTGCGCCGCTGCCGCGCTGGGCGGGCAAACTCGCGGCGGACTTCATGTGCGCCATCGGCAAGCGGGAAGACCGCGCGTTCATCGGCAAGCCGTTCAGCCCGGAGAACGAGCCGTTCGAGACATCCTGCGCCACCAGCCGCGTCCGCTTTGACTACTACGAGCGCAAGCGCATCGACAACGCGCACTTGCAGAATTGTTCACCCACTTATGGCTGGGTACAAGAAGCGATTGGCGTGACGCAAGTGCTGCTTGACCCGGCGAAGGACAAGCAGATTACCACACCGCTGCTGCTCTGCCAAGCGTCACTGGACAAGACAGTCTGTCTGCCGGAGCAGAAACAATTCGTCGCGCAAGTCCCCGGTGCGAAACTTTCCGTTTATCCCGCGAAGCACGAAATCTACATGTCCACGAACGATGTGATGGAGAAGTATGTGCCGGAAGTGATTGGGTTCTTACGGGGGTAAAGGAGGCGTCAGAGGCTCTGCCTCTGGACTCCGGCAGGGCTCTGCCCTGCACCCG
>ERZ839823.1543-NODE-1543-length-22445-cov-4.148370_pt1 | contig 22445 bp, 19 predicted proteins | sample MGYA00519862_ERZ839823 | MGnify/ENA primary metagenome ERZ839823 (study PRJEB31850, sample SAMEA3708853) | human gut metagenome | biome: human gut; feature: human-associated habitat; material: faeces | place: China | collected 2014 ...
ATCGGCATGCCCGTGCCCTCCATCGGCGAGCGCCTGCAGCAGGCGAAGGTCTACCTCGACACGCCGGAGCTGTTCGCGTGGACGCTGGTGATTGTGCTCATCAGCGTCGGCTTTGAAAAGCTGTTCATGGCGGCGCTGGGCGCGCTGGAGAGGAGGCTGACGCGGCTGTGATCGCGATTGATAAGCTGTGCAAGGCCTTCGGCGGCAAAGCCGTGCTGCAGGATTTCTCCTGCGCGCTGGAGGAGGGGCGCGTGACGGCGCTGATGGCGCCCTCCGGCGCGGGCAAGACGACGCTGCTGCGCATCCTGCTGGGGCTGGAAACGGCGGACAGCGGCGAAATCACCGGCCTTTCGGGCAAACGGCTGGCGGCAGTCTTTCAGGAGGATCGGCTGCTGGATTTTATGACCCCGGTGGATAACATCCGCCTGCCCGAGCCGAAGCTCGAGCGCGCCGTGATCCTGCGGGAGATGGCCGCGATGGGGCTGACGGGCTGCGAAAACCAGCCGGTGCGGGAGCTTTCCGGCGGCATGCGGCGGCGCGTGGCGATTCTGCGGGCGCTGCTCTGCGGCGCGGACGTGATTGCGCTGGACGAGCCGTTCAAGGGGCTGGACGAGGCGACGCGGGCGCGCGTCATCGACGAAACGAAGCGGCTCTGCCGGGGGAAGACCGTGCTGATGGTCACGCACGAGGCGGCCGAGGCGGAACGCATGGGCGCGAAAATCGTCGGCCTGCTTGACAGCAAAGGTTAAAAATGTTATGCTATGCCCTGCAAAATCAAGAAGAAAGAGGTGTGCCCTTTATGGAAAATATGAACATGGAAATCACGACGAGCGAGCATCGCGCCATCGTCTTTAAGATGAACCGCAAGCAGGCCGCCGCCGTCGCGCGCTATCTCAAGGAACATTCCGCGTCCCCGGAGACGATTTTCGCCGTGGATGTGGACACGATGGAGCTGATCGTGCAGGCCAAGAACGCCGACGAGGAGGATATCATCGTGCTCGACGGCGAGGAAGACGTGTTCGACGTGGAGGAAGAGGTCGTCGAGGAAAACGAAGAGGTCTGGGAGGCCATCGACGAGGCGCTCAGCAGCGACGAGGAATAATCCTGAATAAAATCCGGACGCGCAATGCGCGTCCGTTTTTATATGGCCGGTAAATGAGCAGATTCGAAATTATGCGAAAATTTCGATAACGGGCGCGCCTGCCTGACTCCTTCAGTCACGGCTACGCCGTGCCAGACCTTCGGCGTTCCGCTTGCCTGCCTCCCGCACAGCGGGCGGCAAGCTCTGCGCCCTCAAAGAGGGAGCTCTTTGGTCAGGTTATTTCCCGTCTAAGCGATAAGTCGTGCAACGCGCGTCCGTTTTTATATGGCGAAAAAAGCGCGGATTCCCCTTGCGGCGCGGTATATACGGCGGCTATTTTGGCCAAAGTAAGCCACGCAAGGAGGTTGATCCCAGTGAAAAAATGGTGCTTGATGGTTTTGGCCGCGCTGTGCCTGCTGATTCCGACGGTCGGCTCGGCGCAGGGGCTGCCCGATTTTTTGCAGGCCGTTCAGACCGGACTGAGCGAGGGGCTTTCCGCGGGCTCGGCGGCGATGGAGAAGGATTTGACGCTCTCCGTCACCGCGTCGGATGCGCGCGTGGAGGCGGGACGGGACGTGACCCTCACGATTCGCGCCGAAAACCCGCGCCCGGCGGAGACGAGCGTTGCGCTGACGCTGAGCCTGCCGGAGCGGCTGGCGGCGCAGGCGAACGAGGCGCTGGCGTGGGAAGCGGCGCTCCCGGCGGCCAAGATGGATGAAACGGGCGCGCTCGTGCCGTCGGTGACGACGTTCACGCGCACGCTGACGCTGATGCCCGGCGGGGAAAGCGCGCAGGGCACGGTGACGGCGGAGATGAGCGTCGGCTCGCGGTTCTATCGCCAGAGCCTGCCGATGGCGCTGTGCGTGGCGGATATTTCGGCCAGGACGAGCGTGACGGGCGCGGAAAACGGGCGGCTGACGGCCGGAAAGACGATGGCCTACGCGGTGGAGATCGCCAACGCGGGCACGGCGGAAAAAACCGTGCCGGTCGAGCTGATTCTGCCCGCGGACGTGACGCTTTCGGGCGACCTGCCGGAGGGCTTTACGCGCAGTCAGCGGCAGATTCGCGGCGAGGTGAAGGCGTCCGCCGCGGCGGGAGACGAGCCGTTTACGACGACGCTGGTTTTCCCGATGACGGTGAACGAGGACGCGCTGGACGGGGACGAGGACGCCATGCGCCTGCTGACGGGCGCGCTCCGGGTGGACGGTAAGCGGGTCGCGCTGCCGCGCGTGCAGCTCTGCGGCGCGAAGATCAGCGCGCGGCTGCTCCCGCAGACGGACAGCCTGAAAGCGGGCGAAACGATGGCGCTGCGCGTGGTGCTGGTCAACAGCGGTCTGGCCGGGGCGGACGTGCGGGTTTCCTGCGTGCTGCCGGAGGGGCTTTCGCTGGTGAAGGCCGAGGAGACGGGGACAGAGCCGGAGACAGAACCGGAAGAAGCGACGGGCGGCGAGGCGGAAAGCGCGCTGCCGCCGGAGGCGGACGACGGCCGCGGCGCAGACGCGGAGCCGGTGCTGGCGGATGAGGAAACGCTGGCCGAGCCGGAGATTCGACAGGAGAACGGCGCGGCGGTCTTTTCCCTGCACATCGACGCGGCGGGGGAGGATGCGGCGACGCGCGTGGTGACGCTGCGCGTTCGCGCGGACGAGCCGCAGGAAAACATCAAAGAGCGCCTCCTGGGCGCGACGCTGGCCTGGCAGACCGACGCGGGCGAAACGCAGCTCGGCGAGGCGGCCTGTGTGCGCGTGTATCGGCCGGTGGTGTTCGGGCTGACGAAGGACGAGTGGATGGGGATTCTCTGGGCGGGGCTGCTGCTGGTGGTGACGGTGAGCTGCCTGTTCGCGGCGTTCAATTCGGAAAATAAGCGGGAAAAATATTGCGAATAATCATTGAGCAAAAAAGCGAACGTCGCGTAAAAAGCGGGCGCGCAATGCGCGCCCCTGCGGGTACGGCGGCACAATGGTAGAGTTGCTTTTTTCGCAACGTTGTAGGGGCGCGCATCGCGCGCCCGTCATCGAAATTTGTGCAAAATTCCGGACTTGTCCATTTACCGCCGCCAACAAAAACGGGGCTGCCAAGTTGAACTTGACAGCCCTGTTTCGTATGAAAAGCAAACGCTTATTTCGCGGCGGTTTCCTGATTGGCCAGCTCGACGAAGCGGCGAACCTGAACCAGAACGCTCTCCACGGCGCTGCGCCAGAAGTCCGGCGTGGTCACGTCGATGCCGACGCTCGCGGTGACGTTGGCGATGGTGTCGCTGCCGAAGCGGGAGAGCAGGTCGCAGTAGACCGGCACAAACGCCTCGCCTTCCTGCTCGTAGCGCGCATACAGGCCGCGCGCGAACAGGCCGCCGAAGGCATACGGGAAGTTGTAGAAGTGCACGTTCGGGGAGTAATAGTGGCTCTTGCACGCCCACATATACGGATGGCGGAAGGCCGGATCGAGGCCGTCGCCGTAGCTCTGATCCTGCGCCCAGAGCATGGTTTCCTTCAATTCGTCCACATCCAGCGCGTGATCGGCCTGCGCGGCGACGACCTTCTGCTCGAACAGGAAGCGGGAATAGATATCCACCATCGTCTGCGTCTGCTCGACGAGGCAGGAATCCAGCAGCGTCAGCTCTTCCTCCGGCGTGGCGTCCTTGAGAAGCTGCGCGATGAGGAGCGTCTCGTTGAAGGTGGAGGCGGTTTCGGCCAGCGGCATCGGCGTGTCGTTCATCATCAGCGGCTTGTGGCGCAGCATGCGGTTGTTGAACGCATGCCCCAGCTCGTGCGCCAGCGTGCTCACGTCGGAGGCGCTGCCCGCGAAGTTGGTCATCACGCGGCTGATGTTCTTCTCGTAATAACCGGCGCAGAACGCGCCGCCGCTCTTGCCCTCGCGCGGGTACATGTCGATCCAGCCCTCGTCAAACGCGGCGCGCATCATGTCGCCCATCTCCGGGCAGAAGCGGCCGAACAGGTCGAGCAGCAGCGCGCGCGCCTCCTCGACGGTGTGGGTGCGGCTGGCGTGGCCGACCGGGGCGAAGAGATCGTAGAACGGCAGGCCGTTCTCGTGGCCGAGCAGGCGGCCCTTCGCCTTGAAATACTCGCGCAGCTCCGGCAGCGCCTCGCGGATGGCCGTCCACATTGCGTCGAGCGTCTTTTCATCCATGCGGAAGTGGGCGAGCGACATATCCAGCACGCCCTTGTAGCCGCGCAGCTTCGCCATGGTTTCGCCCTCGGCCTTGATGCTGTTGAGGCAGTAGCTCATCGGGATTTCGAGCTTCTTGTACGAGGCCAGCTCGGCGTCGTAGGCCTTGCGGCGCACGTCGGCGTCCGCGTCGTAGGCCATCGCGCGGGCGGCGGAAAGCGGAATCGCCTTGCCGTCGTAATCGACCGTCAGCGTCGCGTCCAGCTTGTCGCGAAGCTGGGAGAACGCCTGCCCGCCGGAAAGCTGCATCTTCATCACCGGCTCTTCGAGGGCTTCCGGAAGCTGATGCTTGGCGTTTTCGGCCATCTCCAGCAGTGCGAAGGCGCGGGCGGAGAGCGTTTCGTTCGAATGAACCAGCTCGCTCAGGTTCTCCAGCTTGGAGAGATAGCGACCCAGCGCGTTGTTCGCCTGCTCCATCAGCATGGCGGAGCGCATCAGCGGCGCCATCGCGGCGTTGGCGGGCTTGTTCTGGGCGTCCACGGAAAGCGTCAGCTCGACCATCAGCATCAGGCGCTCAAAGGTCATGCCCAGCGCTTCGACTTGGCCGACCAGCGCGGTCAGCTTGGCGGCCTCGTCCTCGCCCGGCGCGGCGACGGCCTCGGTCAGCGCGGCGATGGACGCATCCAGCCCGCCCAGATCCGCCTTAAACGCAGGATCGTCAAAATCCTTGTAAAAAACGGTCAAATCCCAATTCGTCTTCATGGTGTTCCTCCGTTCAGCCTTCGGGCGTCGTCGCCCGTTTTTTTGCCTGTGCCTCCATTATAATCTCTTTAGCGCCGAAGGACAAGGAAAAAACCACAAAAGCTGGATGAAAATCGAGCAGATTGGCAAAATTCCTCTTTCAAAATCGTGTACTCTGCATTATAATTGAGGGGAAGGCTTCTGTCCCCGCGCAGGCGGGGGAGAAAAAGCATTACAGACGAGACGGAGGATGAAAACCATGACGTATCGTGAAGCATACGAAACCTGGCTCAAGGAATTTGCCGACGACCGGGCGACCGTCGATGAGCTGAAGGCCATCGCGGGCGATGAAAAGGAAATCGAGGATCGTTTTTATACCGAGCTGTCCTTCGGCACGGCGGGCATGCGCGGCGTGCTCGGCGCGGGCACGAACCGCATGAACCTGTACAACGTTCGCCGCGCGACCAAGGGCTTTGCCGATTACATCAACAGCCAGAACCCGGAATACCGCCAGCGCGGCGTGGTCATCGCGTATGATTCCCGCCGGATGAGCCCGGAGTTCGCGAAGGCTTCCGCGCTCGTGCTCTGCCACGAGGGCATCCACGTGTATCTGTTCGACGAGCTGCGCCCGGTGCCGGTTCTCTCCTACGCGGTGCGCCATCTGCACGCCATCGCGGGCATCGTCATCACCGCCAGCCACAACCCGCCGCAGTATAACGGTTACAAGGTCTATTGGGAGGACGGCGCGCAGATGCCGCCGGAGTATGCCGATCAGGTGCTCGCGCGCATCCGCGCCAACCGCTACGAGGACGCGGTGGAGATGGACGAGGCCGAGGCGAAGGCGAAGGGGCTGCTGCAAATCATCGGCAGCAAGGAAGTGGACGACGACTACATCGCGCAGGTCAAGACGCTGTCCGTCCAGCCCGAGCTGATGAAGACCGCGGGCAAGGCGCTCAAGATCGTCTATACGCCGCTGCACGGCTCCGGCAACAAGCCCGTCCGCCGCATCCTCAAGGAGATCGGCATTGAGAATGTCTCCGTCGTCAAGGAGCAGGAGCTGCCCGATCCGAATTTCTCCACCGTCAAGGTGCCCAACCCGGAGGATCCGGCGGCGTTCACGCTGGCCATGAAGCTGGCCGACGAGGTGGGCGCGGACTGCATCTTCGGCACGGATCCGGACTGCGACCGCGTGGGCATCGCCGTCAAGGACGACGCGGGCAAGTATTACCTGATGACTGGCAACCAGATCGGCTGCGTGCTGCTGTATTACATCCTCAAGAGCCGCAAGGCGCTGGGCAACCTCCCGGCGGACGGCGCGGTGGTCAAGTCCGTCGTCTCCACCGAGCTGGCGCGCAAGATCGCGGAGAGCTTCGGCCTCGTCTGCTTCAACACGCTGACGGGCTTCAAGTGGATCGCCGAGAAGATTCAGCAGTTTAAGGAGAAGGGCGACCACACCTTCGTCTTCGGCTTTGAGGAGAGCTACGGCTTCCTGTCCTCCACCTTCGTGCGCGACAAGGACGGCGTGAACGCCTCCCTGCTGATTGCGGAGGCGGCCGCGTGGGCCAAGACGCAGGGCAAGACGCTCTACGACATCCTGCAGGAGATCTACAAGACCTACGGCTACTACGTCGAGAAGGTCGTTTCCGTCACCCTGCCGGGCAAGGACGGCGTGGCGAAGATGAAGGAGATTATGAAGAGCCTGCGCGAGAACCCGCCGAAGGAGCTGGCGGGCAAGAAGGTGCTGGCGGTTCGCGATTACCTCGCCGATACCCGCACCGACTGCGACGGCCATGTGACCCCGGCCGGTCTGCCCAAGAGCGACGTGCTCTATTTCGAGCTGGTGGACGATGCGTGGGTCTGCATCCGCCCGTCCGGCACGGAGCCGAAGATCAAGCTCTACGTCAACACGAACGCCAAGCATCCGGAGGATTCCGCCAAGGAGAACGCCGAGCTGGTTGAAGCCTGCAAGGCGCTGATGGCGTAACGCCTTTCTATCTAAAAACAGCAGAGCGGACGCGCAATGCGCGCCTGCACGGCCGATTCGGCGTGCGGGGCGGGCGGAGCGCGTCCGTTTTTGCGCCTGAGGCGGGGAAAAACAAAAACCCGAACGTTTTATAAAAGAATGGCGATAAAAATTCGGAAAAACGTTGAAATGAACCGCCCAAATGTGCTAAAATACAGTCTCTCCCGGTTGAAAACGTGGGGGAACGAAAGAAGAAGAGAAGGGAATGAAAACTGTGTTTGAAAAGGTCTTTCAACTGAGCAAACACAAAACCACCGCCAAAACCGAAGTGATGGCGGGTATCACCACATTTATGACCATGGCCTACATTCTGGCCGTTAACCCGAGCATCCTGTCCGCCGCGGGGATGGACGCTACCGCCGTGCTGCTGGCGACGGCGCTGTCCTCCTTCATCGGCACGGCCTGCATGGCGCTGATGGCGAATCTGCCGTTCGCGCTGTCCGCGGGCATGGGTCTCAACGCGTTTCTGGCCTACACCGTCGTGCTGGGCATGGGCTACACGTGGCAGGTCGCGCTGCTGGCCGTCTTCGTCGAGGGTCTGATCTTCGTCGTGCTGAGCCTGACGAACGTGCGCGAGGCGATCTTCAACGCCATCCCGCTGACGCTCAAGCGCGGCGTTTCCGTCGGCATCGGCCTGTTCATCTGCTTCATCGGCCTGCAGAACGCCGGTCTGGCGGTGGATTCCGCCACGCTGGTGACGATCACGAGCTTCACCGAGAATTTCAGCACGCACGGCATCTGCGCGCTGCTGGCGCTGATCGGCCTGTTCATCATGGCGGCGCTGTATCTCCACCATGTGCGCGGCGCGATCCTGCTGGGTATTCTGGCGACTTGGGTGATCGGCATGATCTGTCAGGTTGCGGGCATCTACGTGCCGGATCCGGCCAACGGCTTCTACACGCTCTTCCCGACGATGGCGCTGACGGATTTCTCCAAGCTGGGTCTGACCTTCGGCCAGTGCTTCAACGTGGATTTCTCCAACGTCGGCATTGTCAACTTCATCATCGTCGTGTTCTCCTTCCTGTTCGTGGATATCTTTGATACCCTCGGCACGCTCATCGGCGTGGCCACCAAGGCCGATATGCTCGATGAGGAAGGCCGCCTGCCGGGCATCAAGCCGGCGCTCATGGCGGACGCCATCGGCACCACCGTCGGCGCTGTGATGGGCACCTCGACCATCACCACGTTCGTCGAGTCCGCTTCCGGCGTGGCCGTCGGCGGCCGCACGGGTCTGACCGCGCTGACCACCGGCCTGCTGTTCCTCGCTTCCATGTTCTTCGCGCCGATCTTCACGGCGATCCCGTCCTTCGCGACCGCTCCGGCGCTGATGATGGTCGGCTACCTGATGGTTTCCACCGTCACCGAGATCCGCTTTGACGAGGATAACATGGCCGAGGCCATCCCGGCGTATCTGGCCATCGTCGCCATGCCGCTGTTCTACAGCATCTCCGAGGGCATTTCCATGGGCATCATCTCCTATGTGGTGCTGCATGTGCTCTCCGGCAAGGGCAAGCAGGTCAAGCCGCTGATGTATGTGCTGGCCGTGCTGTTCGTGCTCAAGTACATCTTCCTGTAAGAAAAAGAGAAGAGAAAAGCAAAGCTCCGTTTCCCGCTTCGGCAGGAGACGGAGCTTTTTTGTGCAGAGCGGCGCAAACCCGCCCGACGATCAGAGGACGGAAGCCGTTTTCATGCGCGCCTCGCGCTCGGCGATATAGGCTTCAAAGCGCTCGAAGGTCGAATTGACGATCAGCTCCGGCGGGAAGTCGATCGAATCCAGCATCTCCAGCGCCTTGGGCACCTCGCCGACGTTGGCGCAGAAGTGCGCGTCGCTGTCCACGCAGACGCGAACGTCGTACTGCATGCAGAGCCGCGCGATTTTGCGGCAGTTGACGTCGCAGCCCGGCCGGGCGACGAAGGAGTTGTTGTTGATCTCGATCAGCCTGCCCCGCTCGGCGACGGCGCGAACCAGCCGCTCCGCGTCGATGGGGTAGGAGGGAATACCGGGGTGGCCGATCAGGTCGATGCAGGCGTGATCCATGGCGCGGATATATGCCTCGGTGTGCGCGTCCGCATCCAGCACGGGCATGACGTTTTTGTGCATGCTGGCGATGCCGAAACGGATGTGCTGGAACGCGCCGGGCAGGTATTCGTCCAGATGGCCTTCGGTATCCCAGAGGTTAAACTCCATGCCGGGGTAGACCCGAATCCCGCCGATGACGTCCGGGAGCTGGGAAAACGACCACGGCGTCCAGATGGTGCCGGTGCCCTTCATGCAGAAGCCGTGGTCGGTCATGCACAGGGCTTTCATGCCCTTTTGAGCGGCGGCGGCGCAGTTTTCCTGAATCGTTGACCAGGCGTGGCCGGACATGACGGTGTGCGTGTGCGCGTCCACCTCGATGCGCAGATTTTTGAGCATAAGACATCCTCCTTGCTGAATTTGACGATGGGGCAATAAATGAGCAAATCCGGAATCTGCATACATTCCGATAACGGGCGCGCCCATGTTTTTGATGCAGAATTTGCCATTTTGCTCAATTGTTGTAGAAAACGGAAAAAATTTTAAGAAGTTTTACTGAACCGCTTGACAAATGGGACGGAATCTTGTAATATGATGTCAACAAGATGTCATAAGACATTATATACCAAGCTATGACATCGCACAAGACGTTTGAAGGAAATTTATGAAGGAGGATTTCAAACATGAACCAGGATCAGATCAAGCAACTCAACGAGGCTGTGGAGGCTGTGAAGACCCGTAAGATCGAGAACGTGTACTTTGTGGCCTGCGGCGGCTCCAAGGCGATCTTCGACCCCGCTCAGTTCATCTTTGACCGCGAGACCACGCTCCCGTCCTTTGTCTACAACGCGAATGAATTCATTCATCGCTGCCCGAAGGGCCTGGGCGAGAACAGCCTCGTGGTGACCTGCTCCCACTCCGGCAACACGCTGGAGACGACCCGCGCGACCCAGCTCGCTGGCGACAAGGGCGCGCTGACCATCAGCTTCTCCTACCGCGTGGATTCCCCGCTGTGGAAGGCGACCCAGCATCCGATTTCCTACGTCTGGGGCCCCGAATCCGATCCGGGCGACAACAACAACGGCATGCTCTACCGTCTCGTGTTCTCCATCCTGAACGTGCTGCAGCCCAACGAGAAGTATGAGCGCGCCATCAAGGCCTGCGACAATCTGGGCAAGGTTTACGAGGCCAACAAGGCGAAGTTCGCCGAGAGCGCGAAGGCCTTCGGCAAGAAGTATAAGAACAACAAGCTCATCTACACCATGTCCTCCGGCCCCTGCTACGGCGTGGCGTATTCCTTCGCCATCTGCCTGCTGCAGGAGATGCAGTGGATCCACTCCGAGCCGATCCACTCCGGCGAGTTCTTCCATGGCCCGTTCGAAGTGACCGACACGGATGTTCCGTTCATCGTGCTCAAGAACTACGGCAAGGATTGCGACGAGAACGTCAAGAAGAACTGGATCACCGAGTACGGCGCGGATTACAAGCGTCCGCTGGTTGAGATCGACAGCGCCGTCGGCGCTTACAGCGATTCCATGAACGGCGAGACCCGCGTGCTGGATGTGCGCGCCGAGGCGTTCATCAAGCGCTTCTCCGAGCATGTGATTCCGATCGACTGCAACGAGTTCGATATGGAAGGCATCGACGAGGATCTGCGCAACTACTTTGCGGTGCTGGTGGCTGGCGTTGTCCTGCGCTCCTATGCGGACGAAATCGCCTACTACCGCGGACATCCGCTCTCCGTCCGCCGCTACATGTGGTGCATGGAGTACTAAGATCGAAGACATTCGATTTGCAGCGTGATACAGCCGGCAGCGCGTCGGCTGTATCACCGATTTCATAAAACGAGGAGGAAAAACCCATGAAAAAGCGTATTGCTCTGGCGCTGGCGATGGCGATTTGCCTGTCTCTGCTGTGCACCGTGGCGCTGGCCGATAAAGTGACCGTCAACTTCTTCCATCGTTGGCCGAACGAGCCGAAGAACAGCTACATCAACAGCCTGATCGACGAGTTCGAAGCCGCTAACCCGGATATCGACATCGTTGCGGACTGCGTTCTGAATGATTCCTACAAAGAGAAAATCCGCGTTCTGGTTTCCACGGACGCGCTGCCGGATGTGTTCTTCTCCTGGTCCGGCGTGTTCGGCGAGAACCTGACCCGTTCCGGCCGCGTGCTGGCGCTGGACGACGTGATGGCGCGCGACAGCGAGTGGTCCAGCCAGATCGTCGAAGGCCAGTGGGCTCCGTTCAACTACAACGGCAAGCAGTACGGCGCGCCGTGGTCCATGGACGGCAAGGCGTTCTTCTACAACGTGGACGTGTTCAACGAGCTGGGCATCGAAATCCCGACCACGCTGAACGAGCTGTATGCGGTCTGCGAAAAGCTGAAGGAAAACGGCTATGACGAGCCGATCTCCGCCGGTTTCTCCGCGCCGTGGGCGGTCTCTCACTATCTGGGCACCATCTGCCAGCGCGTTGTCGATCCGGAAGTCCTCGCGAAGGATTACACCGGCGGCGGCGACTTCAGCGATCCGGCTTATATCGAGGCGCTGAACATCTTCAAGAAGCTGGGCGAGTACATGACCTCCGATCCGTGCTCCGTCGATCACGAGTTTGCGCGTAATGCGTTCATCATGGGCGTTTCCCCGATGTGCTACATGCAGCTCGCCGAGATGAAGTACATGCGCGACGACGAAGAGCTCAACTATGCGTTCTTCAACTTCCCGGCCGTGGAAGACGGCAAGGGCGATCCGGGTCAGCTGACCGGCGCGCCGGAAGGCATGATGATCTCCGCGACCGCCAAGCCTGAGGTTCAGGAAGCGGCCATCAAGTTCATGGAGTTCGTCATCTCTAAGGAAGGCGGCCATCGCATGATCGCCGAGTGCGGCGAAATCTCCTGCGTCAAGGGCGCCTGGGACGAGACCAACTGCGACGAGAAGCAGCTCGAGGCGATCGACCTGATTCTGGCCGCGACCGAGCCGGCCGTCTGGCAGGATTGCGCGACCGAAGCGACCATCGCCAACGCCTTCATGACCGGCGGCCAGCTCCTGCTGACCGGCGACATGACCGCCGAAGACGTGATGGCTTCCGTGCAGACCGCTGCCGCTGCCCTCAAGTAATGCAACCAAGCCGGCGTCCGTGCTGTCGAGCCGGGCGCCGGTTCTTCTTTCCTCCCAAATGCCGTGAAAGCGGCGAAAGATCAACCATGCTGCGGTTGTCTTTCAAGAGAGGGGCGTATCCCTTGAAAGGCAACCCGGTGTAAGTGAACGCAAAGCGATATTCAATCAGGAGGTGACCGTTGTGCAACAGACTAGAAGCGCTGGCATGAACCGTGCTACGCCGTATCTCTACGTGATTCCGTGCATTCTGTTGCTGGGTATTTTCGTCTATATCCCGCTGGTGGTCAATTTCTTCTATTCTACGCAGAGCTTCAGCGCGTTTTCGCCGACGAAAACGTTCGTTGGGCTGACCAACTACAAGGAAATGCTGGCCGATCCCGTGATTCGCACCGCGATCGTCAACAACATCTGGTATTGCGTGATTTCGGTGATCTTTCAGGTGGGGCTGTCGCTGTGCATCGCGGCCGTGCTGGAAGATAAGCTGCTGCGCCACGTGAGCACGATGCTGCGCACGATGTATTTCCTGCCGGTTCTGATTTCCATGACCGTCGTTGCGCTGCTGTTCTCGTTCGTCTATCACCCGAAGATCGGCCTGATCAACGCGGGGCTGAAGATGATCGGCCTGGGCAATCTGGCGCACGCCTGGACGGGCGCGACGGATACGGCGATTTTCTCCGCGATTGCCATGAGCCAGTGGCATTCCATAGGCTACACGATGATGCTGTTCATCGTCGCCATTCAGGGCATTCCGGAGGATCTCTACGAGGCGGCCGAGATCGACGGCGCGGGGCGTTTGCGCCGCTTCATCAACGTCACGCTGCCGCAGGTGAAGGAAATGACCTTCGTCATGTGCGTGACGACAGTTACCGGCGCGTTCCTGGTCTTCAACGACGTGTATATCCTCACCGGCGGCGGACCGGGCAACGCCTCCACCACGCTGGCCGTATACATGTACAAGAACGGCTTTGCGCTCGATAAGATGGGCTATGCTTCCACGATTGCGGTCGGTATGCTCATCATCTCCATGATTCTGGCGCTGATTCAGAATCGCGCGTTCGGTTCCGGAAAGGAGGATTGACGATGGAAAAGGCTGCGACCGCACCTCGCGAGATCAAGAGAAAGAGAAGCCGCCTGCCGGGCAACAAGATGACGCCGCTCATGGCCATCATCATTGTGCTTCTGTTCATCTACTTCCTGCTGGTTGCGTATCCGTTATTCTGGATGATCTGCAACTCCCTGAAAAGCTACAAGGAAATTTACAAAAACATTTGGGCGATGCCCAAAAGTCCGCTCTGGAATAACTATGCGCTCGCATGGCAGCGCGGTATTTCCAAGTACTTCCTCAACTCCGTGCTGGTGACGGGCTCCACGATTGTCGGCGCGATTCTGGTTTCCGCGCTGGCCTCCTATTCGCTGGCCCGCTTCCGCTTCAAGGGCAACCAGCTCATCTTCATCCTGTGCATGGGCGGCATGATGCTCTCCCCGCAGGTCACGCTGATTCCGCTGTATAAGATCATTCAGGCGCTGCATATCCACAACACGTATCTCGCCCTGATTATCCCGTATACGGCGTATCGAATCCCGCTGATCGTCATGCTGATTCGTTCGCACTTCCTGTCGATCCCCAAGGAGATCGAGGAATCGGCGATTCTGGACGGCTGCTCCAGCTTCAAGGTCTTTTACAACATCTTCCTGCCGATGAGCAAACCGATCCTCCTGACATGCACCATCCTGACGGCGTATTATGCATGGAACGAGTTCCTTTACGCCATCATCTTCATTGACAGCGACAAGTTCCGCACGATTCCGGCCGGTCTGATGAACCTGCGCGACGCGCTCCAGACCGATTGGGGCGTATTGCTGGCGGGCATGACGATTTCCGCCGCACCGCTGATTATCCTGTTCCTGCTGATGCAGAAGCAGTTTATCCGCGGCATGACGGCCGGCTCGGTCAAGGGCTAAGAGAACGAAACGGAGGAACACGACAATGGCTGGAAAAATGATCGCCGTCGGCGATAACGTTGTGGATTGCTATCTGGATGACCACGTGTATTATCCCGGCGGAAACGCGGTCAACGTCGCGGTGAACTGCCGCCGGGACGGCATTGAAGACGTCGCCTATATCGGCATGTTCGGCAACGACGGCAAGGCGGAGCACCTCAAATGGGCGCTCACGCAGGAAAACGTTCACTTTGAGCGCAGCCGCACGATGTACGCGCCCAGCGGTTCGCCGGGGGTTCGCCTCATCGACGGCGACCGCAAGTTTGTGGGCGGCCCGCGCAATACCGCGCAGCACGTCGCCCGCATCCGCCTGACCCCGGAGGATCTGGATTACATTGAGCAGTATGGCCTGTGCCACACGAGCTGCTTCTCCTCGATCGAGTATGAGCTGCCGGAGATGGCCAAGCGCTGTCAGGTTTCCTTCGATTTCTCCGAGCGCACCGACCCGGATTATCTGGCGCGCGTCTGCCCGTATGTGACGTATGCGTTCTTCTCCGGCTCGCACATGACGCAGGAGGAGATCGAGGCGCTGATGGATCGCTGCCACGCGCTCGGCACGAAGGTCGTGGGCGTGACGCTCGGCTCCAGAGGCTCGATCTTCTCGGAGGAGGGCAAGCGTTACCATCAGGGCATCGTGCCCGTCGAGGCCATCGACACGATGGGCGCGGGCGACAGCTTTATCGCCGGTTTCCTGACCCGCCGCATTTTGGGCGACGGCATGGAGGACGCGCTTCGCTTTGCGGCCACCGCGGCGGCCAACACCTGCAAATTCCACGGCGGATTCGGCTATCCGCATCCGCTTGATTAAAGAAGGGAAAGCAAAAAGGACATGAAGCCGCTGGATAACAACAATGCCGTCCCTCTGTATGAGCAGATGACGATGCTGCTTCGCGAGCGACTGGATAACCATGTGCTCGACGCGGGAGAAAAGCTCCCGTCCGAAGCGGAGCTATGCAAAAGCTACGGGGTGAGCCGGATCACGGTGCGCCGCGCGATTGATGAACTCGTCGAAGAAGGCTATCTTGAAAAGAAACAGGGGAAGGGAACGTTTGTTACCCAGAAACGCGCGACTGTTCCGGTCATGTCCATCAGCGAGCATGCGACCGTGGGCTTTTCCGGCCGATACGGGCAGGATAGCGGGCGGCTGCACAGCATCATCATCAGCAAAAAGGAATACAAGGCGAACCGGAACGAGCAGAAAATGCTCAATCTCGAAGAGGGGGACGAGGTGCTCGTCCTGACGCGGCTTATGATCCTGGATGATAAGCCGTGGATGATCGACCGGGCGACCTATTCCGCCAAGCGCTATCCCGGTTTCCTTGAGCAGATCGAGGACGGCGTTTCCACCTACAACGTCATGCGCGAGCAGTACGGCGTGCGCATGAGACGCGCGTATCGCGAAATCACGCTCGCCTATGCGACCAACGAGCAGGCCAAAATGCTGGGCTGCGCGCCGTCCGCCCCGCTGTTCAAGACGTTCAAGGTGGTCTATGACGAGCAGGGGCTTCCGGTGCACATGTCCTCGACGTACACGCAGGCGGATAACGTCGTGCTGACGGTCGAAAACGGAAACTACCGCAAAGAGCTGATTGAAAAACAGAGCGGATGACGGGGCGCTTTTCCCCGAAGACAGAGACAGAGCGGCTGAAGGGCTTTTGGAAACCCTTCGGCCGCTTTTTTGCGCGATCAAAAACGCTTCGCCCGCCGTTTCATCAGACCCCTTGTAAAAACCCGTAAAAAACAGTATAATACTATATTAGGGAGCGTGTCTGCGGACGCGCACGAATCAAAAGAAGCGCGAGTCGCTTAGAAAGGTGGATGGCCATGCCCTGCACATATATCAGCTGCGTCGCGGAGCACCACATGGGCCGGGAGAGCACGGGCACGCTGATTCAGGCAAAGTTGCCGGAGGAAGGGGAGGCTCTTCTATCGCGCTTCGGCGGGCAGGTGCAGACCATCTATCTCGACCCGCCGTTCAACACGGGCAAGCAGTTCGATATGAAGGCGCGCATCGGCGAAAAGGGCTATAGGACCGGCTCGCCCAGCCTCAGCCTGCCCGCTTACGACGACCGCTGGCCGGATCGCGCGGAATACCTGTCGATGATGAAGCAGACGCTGCTGCTCTCCCGCGAGCTGCTCAAGAAGGAGGGCACCCTCTTTCTGCATATCGACAGCCGGATGTACGCGCACCTGCGGCTGCTGATGGACGAGGTTTTCGGCGAAAGCAACTTCCTCAACGAGATCATCTGGAGTTACCAGACCGGCGGGCGCGCGCGCAGCTATTTTCCGCGCAAGCACGACGTGATTCTGTTCTACGCGCGGTCGCGGTCGTATTATTTCAACCTCAAAGCCGTGCCGGTCGCGCGGAACGAGTCGCGAAGCAACCACATGCGCCGCGCGGTGGATGAAAACGGGCGCAGCTATCGCGCGATCATGTCCGGCGGCAAGGAATACCGCTATTACGACGACGAACCGGCCTATCCCGGCGACGTCTGGGACGATATCAGCCACTTGCAGCAGAAAGACCCCCAGCGCACCGGCTATGAAACGCAGAAGCCGCTGAAGCTGCTGGAGCGCATTGTGAGCTGTTCCTCGCAGGAGGGCGACCTCATCTGCGACCTGTTTGCGGGCAGCGGCACGTCGGCCGTCGCGGCGGCGGGGCTGAACCGGCGTTTTTTGTGTGTCGATCAAAGCCCGCTGGCGATTGCGGCGACGGGCAAGCGGCTGGCGCAGAGCACGGCGGGCAAGCCGCTGGATTTCACCTTCGACGTGGAAGCGCCCTGCGGCGCGGACGACTGCGTGGTGGAGGCCGAGGTCTTCCCGGCCATCAGCTCCTACACCGTGCGGCTGATCAGCTTTGAAAACGCGGCCACGCAGGCCATGGGCATCAACGGGCTGGACGCGGTGGATCAATGGAGCTGCGGCTTTGTGCAGGGCGATACCTACCGCCGGTATGCATCCAGCGTGCGGAGCGTGGCGACCCCGGCGCTCGCCGCGACGCTGGAAATGCCCGTCTGCGCGGGCGAACCGTGCATTATGATTGTGGATATCTGGGGCAGCCGACGGTTCTATCTGCCCAAGCGGAGGTATTGACGCGCCTGCCGCGGCGCTTAGGCCAAGGGGCTCCCGCCGGGCGGGGGCGAGGGAGAAAAAGAAACGATGACGAACGGATATATGGTTTACCTGCTCAGGATTCTGGCGGCGCAGGGCGCGCTGGCTTCCGTCTACACCGACCCGGAAGACCCGGAGGGGTTCTCCGCAGGGTTTGTGGAGGCGGTGGACGGGCAGCATGTGCTCATGTGCGATTTGAGCCCGTGGGGGCAGATTGACGGCTGGCGCGTGCGGCGCAATCAGGACGTCATTCAGGTGCTCGCCGGGGAGGAATACGAACAGCGGCTGGCGATGCTGCTCGCTTACCACAAGCAGCACCATCGCTGCTTCTTTACGGAAGCGCCTGCGGAGGACACCGATCTGCTGCTCAGCGTGCTGCTGGCCTGCAAGGAGCGCGGGGAGATCGTCTCCGTCATCATGGGCGACGACATGATTACCGGCCGCGTGCTGGAGGCCAACGGACTGCGGCTCAAGCTGCGGCTGCTGGATTTCTTCGGCCGCGAGGCGGAGGAGGAAACCGTCACCCTGCGCGAAATCGAGATTCTGGAAATCGCCACGCAGGAGGAGCAGATGTACGCCGTGCTCGAAGAGATGGCGCGGCAGGAGATGACGCTGCTCTCGTCCCAGCCCACGGAGGACAAATGAAAATCACGATTCTGACCACCTTCCCGGAGATGTTCACCCCGCTGCACACGAGCATGCTCGGCCGCGCGGAAAAGGCGGGCATTTTGGAGATCCGCGAGGTGGATATCCGCGCGTATTCCAAAAACAAGCACCACAATACCGACGACGCGCCCTTCGGCGGCGGTGCGGGCATGGTGATGCTCGCCCAGCCGATTGTGGACGCGATTCGCGACGTGCAGGGCGGCAGAAAGGTGAAGCGCATCTATCTCTCCCCGCGCGGCGAAACGCTGACGCAGAAGAAGGCCGAGCAGCTCGCCAGGGAGGACGAGCTGATTTTGCTTTGCGGCCACTACGAGGGTGTGGATCAGCGCGCGCTGGATCTGTGCATCGACGAGGAGATTTCCATCGGCGATTACGTCCTGACCGGCGGCGAACTGGGCGCGATGGTGCTGGTGGACTGCGTGGCGCGGCTCGTGCCGGGCGTGCTGGGCTGCGAGGAGAGCGCGCAGACGGAGAGCTTTTCCTCCGGCCTGCTCGAATACCCGCAGTATACCCGCCCGCGCGAGTTCGAGGGGCTGACCGTGCCCGAACCGCTGCTCAACGGCAACCACGCGCACATCGTCGATTGGCAGCTCAGCGAATCGCTGTATATCACCCTGCGGCGCAGGCCGGAGATGGCGAAGGCCTATCTCGACGGGCGCAAGTTCACGCGCCACCAGCAGAAGGTGGTGGATGCGGTGTTTGACCGCATCCGCGAGGAGGACGAGGCGGCGAAAGCGCAGACGGAGGAACAGCCATGAATCTGACGCTCGGGGTTGCGGCGCACGTTGACGCGGGCAAGACGACGCTCTGCGAACAGCTTCTCAGGCGCGCAGGCGTGATTCGCGCCTGCGGCCGCGTCGATCACGGCGACGCCTTCATGGACGACGATCCGATGGAGCGCGCGCGCGGCATCACGATTTTCACCGAACAGGCGACGCTTTCGTGGCCGGTTTCGGGCGGCGAGCCGCTTTTTGTCACGCTGATGGATACGCCGGGGCACGTCGATTTTTCCGGCGAGATGGAGCGCGCGCTGTCCGTGCTGGATGCGGCGCTGCTCGTCGTCTCCTGCGCGGAGGGCGTGCAGAGCCATACCGTGACGCTCTTCAGGCTGCTGCAAAAGCGGAAAATCCCGACGATTCTCTTTCTGAATAAGACGGACAGGGAGGGCGCGGACGTTGCGCGCGTGACGGCGCAGATGCGCAGGCTGCTTTCCGGCGACTGCGTGCTGATGGCGGGCGACGTGCGCGAGGCGCTGGCCGAGCGGGACGAGCTTCTGCTGGAACAGCATCTGGAGGAGACCGCGTCGAGGGCGGATTATCTTTCGGGCGCGCGGCGCGCGTTTGCGGCCTGCGCGCTTTATCCCGTTTTGGCGGGCAGCGCGCTGGGCGATATCGGCGTGGACGCGCTGGCGGAGGCCGTCGGAGCGCTCTGCCGGACGGATTACGCGCGGCGCGAGGGCGAGCCGTTTTCCGCCAAGGCGTATCGCGTGCGGCGCGTCGGCGGCGTTCGATATACCTATGTGAAGGTGACGAGCGGCGTTTTGCGCGCGCGCGACGAGGTGCGGACGATCTCCGGCGTCTGCAAGGTCGCGGCGATTCTCGCGCCGCAGGGCGGCAGGCTGCTGCCGATGGGCGAGGCGCACGCCGGGCAGACCGCCGCGCTGGCGGGGCTTTCGGCCAGACCCGGCGAGCGAATCGGCGACGGCTTCGGCCTTGAAGCGCCCGAAATCGTGCCGCTGATGAGCGTGCAGGTGGAGCCGACGGCGCCGCTGACGCAGAGCGCGCTGCTGGCGCATCTGCGCGAAATGGAGGAGGAAGACCCGCTGCTCTCCGTTCGCCCGGAGGCGGACGGCGTTTCCGTCGGCGTGATGGGCGCGGTGCAGGTGGAGGTTTTGCAGGGCATATTGGCGGCGCGCTTCGGCGACGTGGTGCGGATGTGCCCGCCGCATGTGCTCTACAAGGAGACGATTGCCGCCCCGGTTGTGGGCATCGGGCACTATGAGCCGCTGCGGCACTATGCCGAGGTGTGGCTGAAGCTCGAACCGGGCGCGCCGGGGAGCGGCATTTCGTTTGCGGCGGATTGCCCGCCCAATTCGCTGGACGAGAACTGGCAGCGGCTGATCCGCACGCATGTCTTTGAGCGGGCGCACCCCGGCGTGCTGACGGGGAGCCCGCTGTGCGACGTGCGGATTCGGCTGATTGCGGGGCGCGCGCACCTCAAGCACACGGAGGGCGGCGACTTTCGCGAGGCGACCTGCCGCGCGATTCGCAACGCGCTGATGCAGGCGGAAAACGTGCTGATGGAGCCGGTGGTGCGCTTTGAATTGGCCATGCCGAACGAGGCGCTGGCGCGGGTGACGGGCGAACTGCTTCGCATCGGCGCGCAGCTCGACGCATCCGAAACGGACGGCGGGGAGACGACGCTCACGGGTCGGTGCACCGCCGCGATGTTTTGGGATTATCCGACGCGGTTCGCCGCCTCTACGCACGGACACGGGCGCATCGCGTCGCGGTTTGACCGCTATGAGCCGTGCAAAAATCAGGATGACGTTGTGCGGCAGATCGGCTATGACCCGCTGGCCGATACGCTCAACCCGCCCGGAAGCGTCTTTTGCAGCCACGGCGCGGGCTTCTATGTCGCGTGGGATCACGTTCGGGAATGGGCGCACTGCGAGGTGGAATGAACATGTTTACGTGCACACTGGAAGCGGCGAGCAAAACCCCCCTCTGCGAGCAGCTCTATACCGCGCTGAAACGTGAAATGGAGCGCGGCGGGATTCGTCCGGGGGAGCGGATGCCCTCCAAGCGGGAGCTGGCGGCGCACCTGAGCGTCAGCACCGCGACGGTCGAGGCGGCCTATGCGCGGCTCATCAGCGAGGGGCTTTGCGAGAGCCGCCCCAGAAGCGGCATTTACGCGCTGGAACAGGCGCAGCGCGTCGGCCTGACCGACGGGGAAAAGCCGCCTGTCCGCTGGAATTTCGGAACGGGCGCGGCGGACGCGGCGCATTTTCCCTACGCCACGTGGGCGCGGCTGATGCGCGAGGTGCTCAGCGAGCAGAGCGCGACCCTGCTGCTCTCCGGCGACCCGCAGGGCGAACCGGCGCTCCGCCGGGAAATCGCGGGCTATCTGCACCGCATGCGCGGCATTGACGCGCCGCCGGAGGCCATCGTTTTGGGTGCGGGCACGGAGGTGTTGGTTTCCGCGCTGGTCGCGCTGATCGGGCGCGAGCGCCTTTTCGCGGTGGAAGACCCCGGCTATTCACGCGTTCGGCGCATTTTGGTGGTCAGCGGCGCGCGGATTGCGCCGACCCCGCTTTCCGGCGGGGCGATTGACGTGCGCGAACTGTACCGGAGCGGCGCGGGCGCGGCCTACGTCACCCCGACGCATCAATTCCCGACGGGGGAGGAGATGCAGCCCGGCCAGCGGGCGGCGCTTCTGCGCTGGGCGCGGGAGACGGGCGGCTATATTCTGGAGGACGATTACGACAGCGAATTCCGCTTTTCCGGCGCGGGCGCGCCCGCGCTGCGCGCCATGGATGGCGGGCGGCAGGTCGTCTACATGAACACGTTTTCGCGGACGCTCGCGCCCGGCCTGCGCCTGAGCTTCATGGTGCTGCCGCAGGAGCTGGCGGCGCGCTATCGAACGATGCACGCGGCCTGCACCGTGCCGGGGTTTGAGCAGGAGACGCTGCGCAAGTTTATCGCGGGCGGTTTTTTGGAGCGGCATATCGCGCGGATGCGCGTCGTCTACCGCGCGCGGCTGGCGGCGCTGACGGAGACCGTGCAGGCGCTGAATCTCGGCAGCGTCGCGCCCTGCGGCGCGGGGCTGTATGCGCTGCTCCATGTCGGCGGCAAAACGCCCGCGCGCGAGCTGGCGCCGCTGGCCGAACAGGCGGGGGTGCACCTGACGCGGCTCTCCGATTACGCGGTGATGCAGGATGATGAAAGCCGCGTCGTGCTGCTGGGCTTTTCCGGCATGGATGAAGAGCAGATTCGGCAGGGGCTTTCCGCGCTGAAAAAGGCGTGGGGGTGAGGCGCGGCGGCGCGCCCGACGACATCAAAGGAGCGATTGAGAAATGAAGAAGATGGGTTTGTGTCTGGCGCTGTTTGCGCTGCTGCTGTCCCTCTCCGGCTGCGCGGGCGTTGAAAGCGCGCTGCACGAGGCGGGGGAGAAGATACAGAGCAATCGGGTGGAAACGCCGCAGAACAACGGCGGGGACATCGACTGGGGCTTTGTGCCCGTCGTGCGGGAGAAGGCGGTCAGCCTGTTCACCGAGGCGTTCCCGGAGGCGAAGGTGCGGGAAACCGGCGTGGCCTGCAAGAACACGAAAGCCGACCGGGTGATCGTGACCATCAGCTACGAGCTGAACGGCAAAAACGGCGATTACGGGTTTGACTACGAAAAGGATGAGAACGGGGAATATGTGCTCAAGCGCTATGGCGGCGGCGTGAGCTCGGATGATCTGTGAAAAAAAGCGACGCACTCGAATGACCGAGTGCGTCGCTTTTATGAGTGCGCCCGGCGGCGCACGTTTCTAAAGGGTGAAAGACCCGAATCCGCCCGG
>ERZ839823.1562-NODE-1562-length-22163-cov-3.730098_pt1 | contig 22163 bp, 17 predicted proteins | sample MGYA00519862_ERZ839823 | MGnify/ENA primary metagenome ERZ839823 (study PRJEB31850, sample SAMEA3708853) | human gut metagenome | biome: human gut; feature: human-associated habitat; material: faeces | place: China | collected 2014 ...
TCCCCCGCTGCATCCCCGACGGCCTGTGCGCCAAGATCGACAAGGCCGCGATCCGCACGCCCGCCGTCTTCGGTCTGCTGCAGGCCAAGGGCGGCATCGACGAACATGACATGTTCAACACCTTCAACATGGGTGTGGGCATGGTCGTCGTCGTCAGCCCCGAGACCGCCGAGGCGGCGCTCGGCGCGCTCAGGGCCGAGGGCATCGACGCCTACGTCTGCGGCGAGATCGTCACCGGCGAGGAAAAAATCAGTCTATGCTGAAACAGCATGCCGGCAAAGGAGAAGGCCTGATTATGAACAAAGCGAAGATCGCCGTGCTGGTCTCCGGCGGCGGTACAAATCTGCAGGCGCTGCTCGACGCACAGGCGGCGGGCACGCTTGCCCACGGTGAGATCACGCTGGTGGTCTCGTCCAACGAGGGCGCTTACGCGCTGACGCGGGCGGCCAATGCCGGCATCCGCACGCAGACGATCTCACCGAAGCAGTGCGGCGGTCAGGCCGCCTTTGAGACGGCACTGTCGGCGCTTCTGGCGCAGCAGGAGATCGATCTGATCGTGCTGGCCGGTTTCCTGACCATCCTGAGCGCGGACTTCACCGCGCGCTGGCCGTCGCGCATCCTGAACGTGCACCCCTCCCTGATCCCCGCGTTCTGCGGCAAGGGGATGTACGGTCTGAAGGTCCACGAAGCAGCACTTCGAGCGGGCGTGAAGGTCACGGGCGCGACGGTGCATTTTGTCAACGAAATTACCGACGGCGGCGATATTATCGCGCAGAAAGCCGTCGAAGTGCTGCCGGGCGACACGCCGGAAACCTTGCAGCGGCGCGTGATGGAGCAGGCGGAGTGGATTCTGCTGCCGCAGGCGCTGGAGCAGGTGGCAGGCGAAATCGCAAAAAAGCGGGAGGAAAGGCAATGAAGAAGCAGGAATTGAACGACGTGCTGAGCAATAACACCTATCCTGGGCGCGGCATCTGCCTCGGCGTGGACGAAAGCGGCGAATATGCCGTGATTGTCTACTTTATCATGGGCCGCAGCGTCAACAGCCGCAACCGCATTTTTGAGGAGACGGATGACGGCATCATCACCAAGGCGCACGACGAAAGCCTGATGACCGATCCGCACCTGATTATCTACGCGCCTGTCCGCGTACTGCCGGGCGGCGAATACACCATCGTCACCAACGGCGACCAGACCGACACGGTCTACGACTTCATGCAGAATGGGCAGACGTTCGAGGACGCGCTGCGTACCCGCACGTTCGAGGACGACCGCCCGAATTGGACGCCCCGCATCAGCGGCTTGGTGCGCGTCGCGGACGGCAAAGCATCCTACAAGCTGTCCATCATCAAGTCCGACGACGGCGACGAAAGCAGCGTCCTGCGCTATTTCTATGAGTACGCGCAGCCCAAGGCGGGCGAGGGAAATTTCATCCACACCTACCAGTGCGACGGCAATCCGATTCCGTCCTTCGCGGGCGAGCCGGAGAAGGTGGCGCTGCACGGCGACATTGAGCAGCTGGCGCTGGATACATGGATGAATCTGAATGAGGACAACAAGGTGTCGCTGTACGTTTCCTATATCAGCTTGGCGGACGGCAGCAGCGATACCATCATCATCAACAAGCATGATCAGGAGGAAGAGGCATGAAAGAGCTGGAATTGAAGTACGGCTGCAACCCGAATCAGAAGCCGTCGCGGATTTATATGGAGCAGGGCGAACTGCCCCTGACCGTGCTGAACGGCAAACCCGGCTACATCAACTTTCTCGATGCGCTCAACGGCTGGCAGTTGGTCAGCGAACTCAAGCGCGCGACGGGTCTGCCCGCGGCGACGTCGTTCAAGCATGTCAGCCCGGCGGGCGCGGCGGTGGGTCTGCCGCTGAATGATACCCTGCGCAAGATTTATTTCGTGGGTGAACAGGAACTGTCGCCCTTGGCGTGCGCCTATGCCCGTGCGCGCGGCGCAGACCGCATGTCCTCCTTCGGCGACTGGATTGCCCTGAGCGACGTGTGCGACGAAAGCACCGCGCGGCTGATTAAGCCCGAAGTGTCCGACGGCATCATCGCTCCCGGCTACACCGACGAGGCGCTGGCGCTGCTGAAAATGAAGAAGAAGGGCAATTACAATATTGTTACGATTGACCCGGCATACCGTCCCGCGCCCATTGAGCACAAGCAGGTGTTTGGCATCACGTTCGAGCAGGGGCGCAATGAATTTGTGATTGATGAAAATCTGCTGAACGACATCGTGACCACGAATCACGATCTGCCGGCGGATGCCAAGCGCGACCTGATTGTGGCGCTGATTGTGCTCAAGTACACGCAGTCCAACTCCGTCTGCTATGCCAAGGACGGTCAGGCGATTGGCATTGGCGCTGGGCAGCAGAGCCGCATTCACTGCACGCGTCTGGCAGGGCAGAAGGCGGATAACTGGCTGCTGCGGCAGCATCCGCGTGTGCTGGCATTGCCGTTCGTGGAGAAAATCGCCCGTGCCGACCGCGACAACACGATTGACGTGTTCATCTCCGACGAGCCGGACGAGGTGCTGGCGGACGGCCGCTGGCAGCGCTTCTTCACCGAGCGCCCTGAACCGCTGACGAAGGAAGAAAAGCGCGCGTGGCTGAATCAGCAGACCGGCGTTGCGCTGGGCAGCGATGCGTTCTTCCCGTTTGGCGACAACATCGAGCGCGCGCACCGCTCCGGCGTGACCTACGTCGCCCAGCCCGGCGGTTCGATTCGCGATGATAACGTGATTGACGCTTGCAACCTGTACAATATGGTCATGTGCTTCACGCATATGCGCCTGTTCCACCATTGATTGCATTCAGAAAGGTCAGGGAAGCAGGATGAAGGTACTCATCGTCGGCGGCGGCGGACGCGAACACGCCATCGCGCTGAAAATCAAGGAAAACCCGGAAGTGACGGCCCTGTACGCCGCGCCCGGCAACGGCGGCATTGCGCAGATTGCGACCTGCCTGCCCTTCAAGGCGACGGACGTGGATGGTATCGTCCGCTGGGCGGCGGAGAACAAGGTGGATTTCGTCATCGTCGCGCCGGACGACCCGCTGTGCCTCGGCATGGTGGATGCGCTGGCGGCGCAGGGGATTCCCGCGTTCGGCCCGCGCAAGAATGCCGCGATTATCGAGGGCAGCAAAGTGTTCTCGAAGAACCTGATGAAGAAGTACGGCATTCCGACGGCGGCGTATGAGACGTTTGACGATTACGACGCGGCGGTCAAGTATTTGCAGACGGCGGATATGCCCATCGTCGTCAAGGCGGATGGTCTGGCGCTCGGCAAGGGCGTGCTCATCTGCCCCGACCGCGAAAGCGCCGTGGAAGCCGTCGCGTCCATGATGAAGGAAGCGAAGTTCGGCGCGTCCGGCGCGCGGGTCGTCATCGAGGAGTTCCTGACCGGCCCGGAAGTCAGCGTGCTGGCGTTCACCGACGGCAAAACGGTCAAGCCGATGGTGTCCAGCATGGATCACAAGCGCGCGCTTGACCACGACGAGGGCCTCAACACCGGCGGCATGGGCACCATTGCCCCCAACCCCTGCTACACGCCCGAACTGGCGCAGCGCTGCATGGACGAAATCTTCCTGCCGACGATTGCTGCCATGAATGCCGAGGGGCGCACTTTCACGGGCTGCCTGTATTTCGGTCTGATGATGACGCCCAAAGGCCCGAAGGTTATCGAATACAACTGCCGTTTTGGCGATCCGGAGACGCAGGTGGTGCTGCCGCTGCTGAAAAGCGACCTGCTGACCATCATGCGCGCGACGGTGGACGGTACGCTGGCGGATACACCTGTTGAATTCGCGTCCGGCGCGGCGTGCTGCGTCGTACTGGCATCCGGCGGCTACCCGGTCAGCTACAAGAGCGGCTACCCGATTTCCGGCTTGGATGAAGCGGGCAAAACCGCGACCGTCTTCCACGCGGGTACGAAGCTGGTCGATGGGCAGATTGTCACCGCGGGCGGACGCGTTCTGGGCGTCACCGCGACGGCGGATACGCTCGAAGCTGCGATTGACAAAGCGTATCAGGCGGCGGACAAAATCACCTTCACCGACATGCACATGCGCCGCGATATTGGTCAGCGCGCCTTGGCATCACGAAAGGAGAGCCATTCATGAGCGTCAAACGCATTTATGTGGAAAAGAAAGCCCCCTACGCGGTGGAGGCGAAGCAGCTCCTGTGGGAAATTCGCCATATCCTGCAAATCAAGACGGTCACGGGTCTGCGCCTGCTGAACCGCTATGATGTCGAGGGTGTCGATGATGCGCTGTACCAGAAGTGCCTGCCGGTCGTGTTCTCCGAGCCGCAGGTGGATGTGACGTACACGGAACTTCCGCAGGGCGCGAAGGCGGTTTTCGCGGTGGAGTACCTGCCGGGGCAGTATGACCAGCGCGCGGCGTCCTGCGAGGAGTGCATCCAGCTGGTGGGGCAGTGCGCCCGCCCGACGGTTCGCAGTGCGCGCGTGTATCTGCTGGACGGCGATTTCACGGCGGATGAGCTGGCGCGCGTGAAGAAGCACGTCATCAACCCCGTGGAGGCGCGCGAAGCCGACTTGGGCGAAAAGACGACGCTCCAGCAGCAGTACGACACGCCTGACCATGTGGAGACGCTGACGGGCTTCACGGCGATGAATGCCGATGAGGTGGATGCGTTCGTCAAGAAGTACGGCTTGGCGATGGATGACGATGACCTTGCGTTCTGCCGGGATTATTTCGCGTCCGAGCACCGTGACCCGACGCTGACCGAAATCCGCATGATTGACACCTACTGGTCGGATCACTGCCGTCACACGACGTTCCTGACGACCCTTGACGCGGTGGATGTGCGCAAAGCGGCGGTTGAGAAGGCGTTCCAGCGTTATTTGGCGGCGCGCAAAACCGTCTACGGCGACCGCGAGCGCCCCATGAACCTGATGGACATCGCGACCATCGGCGGCAAGTACCTGAAGAAAATCGGGCAGACCCCCAACATTGACGTGAGCGAGGAAATCAACGCCTGCTCCATCAAGATTGATGTGGATGTGGACGGCGTGAAAGAGCCGTGGCTGCTCATGTTCAAGAACGAGACGCACAATCACCCCACGGAGATTGAGCCCTTCGGCGGCGCGGCGACCTGCATCGGCGGCGCGATTCGCGACCCGCTGTCCGGGCGCACCTATGTCTATCAGGCGATGCGCGTGACCGGCGCGGCTGACCCGCTCGTTCCGGTCAGCCAGACCATGCCGGGAAAATTGCCCCAGCGCAAGCTCGTCACCACGGCGGCGGCGGGCTATTCCTCCTATGGCAACCAGATTGGACTGGCGACGGGGCTGGTGGATGAAATGTACCATCCGGGTTATGCCGCCAAGCGTCTGGAAATCGGTGCGGTGGTCGGCGCTGCGCCGGAGAAGAACGTCCGCCGCGAAGTGCCTGCCCCCGGCGACAAGATTGTCCTGCTCGGCGGGCGCACCGGGCGCGACGGCTGCGGCGGCGCAACGGGTTCGTCCAAGTCCCATAAGCTGGAATCCATCGAAACGTGCGGCGCGGAGGTGCAGAAGGGCAATGCCCCGACCGAACGCAAGCTCCAGCGCCTCTTCCGCAACGGCGAAGTCACCCGGCTCATCAAGCGCTGCAACGACTTCGGCGCGGGCGGCGTGTCCGTGGCAATCGGCGAACTGGCGGACGGCTTGATGATTGACTTGGACAAAGTGCCGAAGAAGTACGACGGTCTGGACGGCACGGAGCTGGCGATTTCCGAATCGCAGGAACGGATGGCGGTTGTGCTTGCGCCGGAGGATGTTGACGCGTTCCTCGCAGCGGCAAACCGCGAGAACCTTGAAGCGACCGTCGTGGCGGAAGTGACCGCCGACCCCCGTCTGCGCATGACGTGGAAGGGCGTGACGATTGTCGATTTGTCCCGCGAGTTCCTCAATTCCAACGGCGCGGAGAAGCATACGACTGTGTCTGTCCCGGATGATGATGTCAAGCCCTACGAGTTTGCGGGCGATACGGTGACGGAGAAGCTGGCGGACATGCTTGGCAACCTCAATATCTGCTCAAAGCAGGGCTTGAGCGAGCGGTTCGATTCTACCATCGGCGCGGCGACGGTCTTGATGCCTTTCGGCGGCAAATATCAGCTGACCCCGAACCAGACGATGGTTGCAAAGCTGCCGGTTCTGCACGGCACGACGGACACCGTGTCCGGCATGGCGTACGGGATGCACCCGGAAATCCTGTCGCAGTCGCCGTATGAGGGCAGCTATCTGGCGGTCATCGAGAGCGTGACGAAGCTGGTCTGCGCGGGCTTTGACTACAAGCAGGCGTATTTGACCTTCCAGGAATATTTTGAGCGCATGGGCACGGATCCGACGCGCTGGGGCAAGCCGTTCGCGGCGCTGCTGGGCGCGCTGGATGCGCAGCTGGATTTGAACATCGCGGCGATTGGCGGCAAGGACTCCATGTCCGGCACGTTCGAGAAGATGGACGTTCCGCCGACGCTCTGCTCCTTCGCGATTGCCCCCGGCAAGGCGAGCGAGGTCATTTCGCCCGAATTCAAGGAAGCGGGGCACTCCATCCGCCTTGTCTCCTGCGACCCGCACGATACTGCTGCGCTGACCGCGGATTATGATGCCGTTCTGTCCGCCATTCGCGCGGGCAAGGTGGTTTCCGCGTGGGCGCTGGGTCTGGGCGGTGTGGCGGAAGGCCTGTTCAAGATGGGAATTGGCAATCAGATTGGCACGCGTATCGACGATGATTACGACGGCAATCTCTTCGCGCAGCAGATCGGCGCGATGCTGCTGGAATGCACCGAAGATATCGACCTCGGCGTGAAGGTGGGCGACACCGTGCCGGAGTGGGTGCTGGAGTACGAGGGCGAGCGCATTGATTTGACCGCCATGCAGGAAATCTACGAGGGCAAGCTGGACAAGGTGTTCTCCTACCGCGGTCACACCGGCGAAACGACGGAGAAGTTCTCCTATTCGGCGGAAACCTACCCCGTGCCCGCCGTCAAGACGGTCAAGCCGCTGGCGTTCATCCTGGTTTTCCCCGGCACGAACTGCGAGTACGACACCGCGCGGGCGGTCGAGCGCGCAGGCGGCGCGGCGGAAATCCTCGTCATCAACAACCTGACGCCTGAGGCCATCACCCAGTCGATTGCCGAGGCCAGCCGCATGATTGCGCGCAGTCAGATGATTGTCCTGCCCGGCGGCTTCTCCGGCGGCGACGAACCCGACGGCTCGGCGAAATTCATCACGGCGTTCTTCCGCAATCCTGCCATGAAGGACGCGGTGCATGATTTGCTCCAGCGCCGCGACGGCCTGATGCTGGGCATCTGCAACGGCTTCCAGGCGCTGATTAAGCTGGGGCTTGTGCCGTATGGCGAAATCATCGACACGTCTGATCAGTGCCCGACGCTGACGTTCAACGAAATCGGCCGTCACCAGTCGATGCTCGTCCGCACGCGCATTGCGTCGAATAAATCCCCGTGGCTGTCCCGCTGCAAGGTGGATGACATTCACACGGTCGCCATCAGCCACGGCGAGGGCCGTTTTGTCGGCCCGGAAGCGCTGATTCGCCAGCTTGCGGCGAACGGGCAGATTGCCACGCAGTATGTGGACTTGTCCGGCGCACCGTCGATGGATATGCGTTTCAACCCCAACGCCAGCTATTTCGCCATCGAGGGCATCACCAGCCCGGACGGCCGCGTACTGGGCAAGATGGGGCACACCGAGCGCAGCGGCGAAAATCTCTACAAGAATGTACCCGGCGACAAGTATCAGCCGCTGTTTGAGGGCGGCGTGGATTACTTCCGCCTGTAACGAATGAATCTTGTCCCTCCTGTTGCCTTTTGCCGCAAAATCTGCTATGATAGAGGGCAAACGGCGGCAGGAGGGAATCACCATGCTTTTGACGGATTTTGATGCGTCGCGCCAAGCAGTCATCAACCCCGATATGCTCTTTTCGCCTGTGCCGGATTTGCCGGAGACGGTTGTCAGCTGCTTTTCGCACGTCACGTTCGAGCGGATGCTGAACATGGCGGCGGATGTGCGCGTGCTTGCCGAGCTCGGCGACGCGAACGCGAAATACCCCATTTACCGCGGTTTGTGGCAGGGGACACCGCTGACGTTTGCGCTGGCAATGGTCGGCGCGCCGTCCTGCGTGGCGATGCTGGAAGAGCTGCACGCGCTGGGTGCCAAGCGGTTCGTCGTATTCGGCAACTGCGGCGTGCTGAATCAGCAGATTCGCGACTGCGGCATCATCATCCCGACCACCGCCGTGCGCGACGAAGGCACGAGCTTCCACTACGCGCCGCCGTCGGACGAAATTCCGGCGAATCCGAAATACCGCGGGGCGTTCGAGGCGATTCTGCGCGAAACGGGCGTGGACTTCACCGAAGGCAAAGTGTGGACGACGGACGCCTTCTACCGCGAAACCCGCGCGAAGGTGGCACTGCGCAAGGCACAGGGGTGCGTCTGCGTGGATATGGAGTGCTCGGCGCTGATGGCGCTGGCGCAGTTCCGTGGAATCGACGTGTTCGAGTTTTTCTACGCGGGCGATAACCTTGACCGCGAGCAGTGGGATCCGCGCAGCCTGTCCACCCATGCCAAGCTGGATGAAAAAGACCGTGCGGCGTATCTGGCGCTGGAATTGGCGCGGAAAATCACCCTTTGAAATGAAATCGGAGGAAAGCATTATGCCTCATGACAGCTATATCAGCCCATTTTCGACCCGCTATGCCAGCAAGGAGATGCAGTTCATCTTCTCCGAGGACAACAAGTTCCGCACCTGGCGGAAGCTGTGGATTGCGCTGGCGAAGGCGGAAAAGAAACAGGGGCTGGACATTACCGACGAGCAGATTGCCGAGCTGGAAGCCCATGCGGACGACATCAACTACGACGATGCGCAGCGCCGCGAGAAGGAGTGCCGCCACGACGTGATGAGCCACGTCTACGCTTACGGTCTGCAGTGCCCGAAGGCGGCGGGCATCATCCATCTGGGCGCGACGTCGTGCTATGTGGGCGACAACACCGATGTGATTATCATGCGCGAGGGCCTGCAGGTCGTGCGGCGCAAGCTGCTCAACGTGATGAACCTGCTGGCGAATTTCGCGGATAAGTACAAGAACATGCCCGCGCTGGCGTACACGCATTTGCAGCCTGCCCAATTGACGACGGTCGGCAAGCGCGCGACGCTTTGGCTGAATGAATTGTACATGGACTATTGCGAGCTGGAACACCGCCTGTCCTCCCTGGCGCTGCTGGGCAGCAAGGGCACGACGGGCACACAGGCGTCCTTCATGGAGCTGTTTGGCGGCGACAGTGCGAAAATCAAGGCGGTCGAGCAGGATATTGCCACGGCGATGGGCTTTGACAAGGTGGTGCCGGTGTCCGGGCAGACGTACTCCCGCAAGATGGACTATCAGGTGGTTTCCGTGCTGAGCGGCATTGCGCAGTCCGCGAGCAAGTTCGCCTATGACCTGCGTCTGCTGGCGAATTTCAAGGAGATGGAGGAGCCGTTCGAGAAGAGCCAAATCGGCTCGTCCGCCATGCCCTACAAGCGCAACCCCATGCGCTGCGAGCGCATCAACGCCTTGGCGCGCTACGTCTGCGTCGATACGTTGAACACGGCAATGACGTCCTCCCTGCAATTCTTCGAGCGCACGCTGGATGACTCCGCGAACAAGCGCATTGCCGTCGCGGAGGCGTTCCTCGGTGTGGATGCTATCCTGAACATCATGATGAACGTTTGTGATGGGCTGGTGGTGTACGACAAGGTAGTGCGCGCGCGCGTGATGAACGAGCTGCCGTTTATGGCGACGGAAAACATCATGATGGACGCGGTGAAGAAGGGCGGCAATCGTCAGGAGCTGCATGAGAAGCTGCGCGTGCATTCGCAGGCGGCGGCGCGCGTGGTGAAGGAAGAGGGCGGCAAGAACGACCTCATCGATCGTATCTGCGCTGACCCGGCGTTCATGATTACCCGCGAGGAAGTGGAAGCGATTCTGCGGCCGGAGCAGTTCACGGGTCGAAGCTGCGAGCAGGTGGAAGAGTACCTGCGCGACGTGATTCGTCCGCTGCTGGCGGAAAATGCAGATTTGCTGGGCGAAAAGCAGGAATTGAGCGTCTGAACATCGAATATTTCATCCGAAGCCCTGCTTGCAGGGCGGAAACGGCGATAACGCCGATATGAATGAAAGGAACTGTTATGCCTTACATAGAAACGACCTCCAACGTGTCCATCCCCGGACGAAAAGAGCAGGTCATCAAGGATCGCATGGGCGATGCCATTGAGAAAATCCCCGGCAAGACGGAAAGCTGGCTGATGCTGTCTTTCCGCGACAATGCCGCAATGTACTTCAAGGGCACGGACGCCCCCTGCGCCATCTGCCAAGTGAAGCTCTTCGGCGGATCTGCGACGGAGGAGGATTACGCCGCGCTGACCGAGGCGCTGACGGACATCCTGCGCGAAGAACTGGACATTGACAGCGACCGCATCTATGTGACGTATGAAGAAATCGGCTTCTGGGGCTGGAACGGCGGCAATCTGTAATCATTTTCGCCTTGAAGAGGGCACGGTAATTTGGGGAAAGGGGGAAGTATGCCGTCAAAACGGCTGCTTTTCCCTTTTTTCATGTTTTTTCCGCCCATTGGGAAGAAAGTGGCTGCTTCATTCGTTATCTGCACTGTGGGGTGTTCTGAATGTTCACGGATGCTTCACGGAAAATTTGTGAAAAGGCATTCATATTCGCGGCAATTTGTTGTATAATGGAGAAGCAGAACGCATGAAATCATTCAAGATGCTAAAGGAGGCGGAGCTGGCGTGACAACGTTCTTGCAGACGCTGGAGACCTTTTTCTGGAACGTGCTGAACCGCCCCGGTCTTTCCGATATTGCGGATATTCTCATCGTTGCCATTATTATCTATGAACTGCTGATGCTCACCCGCGACACGCGGGGCAGCGCTGTTTTGAAGGGGCTTGCCATGCTGCTGCTCATCGTCGGCATCAGCAACCTCTTCGGGCTGACGGCACTGAACTGGCTGCTGATGAGCGTGGTGAACAACGGCGCGCTGGTGCTGGTCATCCTCTTTCAGCCGGAACTGCGCAAGGCGCTGGAGCAGATTGGCCGCGGCGCGCGCATTGAGACGAAGCGACGCGACACCGATAAAGATGAAGCGACGCGCATTATCGACGAAATCATCCGCTGCCTGCAGGATTTGAGCCGCCGCCATGTGGGGGCGCTGATTGTCTTTGAGCAGAAAACAGGCCTGCAGGACATCATCGAGAACGGCATCGGCATCGACGCGCGGATTACCTCCGGCTTGCTGGAAAACATCTTCGAGCCGAACACGCCCCTGCATGACGGCGCCGTCGTCATCCGCGGCGAACGTGTGATGAGCGCGGCGAGCATCCTCACGCTGACGGAAGCCAGCGGCATCAGCCATGACCTCGGCACGCGCCACCGCGCCGCTATCGGCGTGTCCGAAACGACGGATGCGATTGTGCTGATTGCCTCCGAGGAAACAGGCATCATTTCGATGGCGAAGGGCGGCAAGCTCACCTGCCACCTTGACGCGAAGTCGCTGCGGACGATTCTGGAGGGCATCTATGTCCGCAAGCCGCATCAGCGTCTGCTGTCCATGCTCGTGCGCCGCAAGGGAAAGGAGGGTGCCAAATGACGCAGACCCCTTCCGCAAAGCCGCAGAAGAAGCGTGACCCACGCCTGACGATGCTGCTGGACGGTCTCAAGCGGATTTTCATCCACAATTGGCCGACAAAGCTGCTTGCGCTCCTGCTGGCCATCATCCTCTGGGGCGGGCTGATTACCCAAGACCCGACGCTCACGCGCGAAAAGCACTTCTCCAGTGTCAGCGTGTCTGTTTCGGGCGAAGAATCCGTCAAGCGCAACGGCTTCATTGTCACCAGCGATTTGACCAGCCTCCTTGACGACGTTTCCCTTACCGCCGACGTGCCGCAGATGCAGTACGCCAACGCTAAGGCGACGAACTACAACGTCCGCATTGACCTCTCCCGCATTTCGTCGGCGGGGGAGCAGGAAATCCGCATTCTGTCCACCAATTCCAGCACTTACGGCACGGTTTCTTCGATTCAGCCGTCTACTGTGACGATTGACGTGGAAGAGTACATCACCCGCTTCCGCATCCCCGTGTCCGTGCAGACGGTCGGGAGCGCGCCGGAGGGCTACTACGCGGGTGCGGCGACGCTCGACCCGCCGACGGTGACGATCAGCGGCCCGAAGTCGATGGTGGATAAAATTGTCCGCGCCGAAGTCGTGCTGGAACTGAACAACCTGCCCCAGCGCGAGGGCATGATTCGCAAGGCGCTGGCGTATACGCGAGAACAACAACGCGATTGAAAGCGACCTGCTCGAAGTGACGAGCGAGTCGGTGCTGCTGGACAGCGTGATTGTGGAGCAGACCATGTACGCCATGAAAACGCTCGAACTCTCTCAAACCGGGCTGATTCAAGGCACGCCGAAGGAAGGCTACGAAATCAAAAAAATCAGCATGACGCCGGAGAACATCACGGTGGCGGGCTGGTCAAGCGAGATGGCGGAAATCGACGCGCTGTTTACGGATGCAACCATCGACGTGTCCGGCTTGTCCGATTCGGTCAAGCAGCGCGTCCGATTGAGCAGCGTGCCAGAACTGAAATACGTCAGCGCCACCTACGTCAACGTGACGATTGAAATCGGGCCGGTGCTGAAGTCGAAGAGTTTCACGAACCTGCCGATTCAGATTGAAGGCTTGGAAGCGGGCTACAACGCCTCCATGAGCCGCGTGAATGCCTCGGTGATGATTACCGCGCCGCAAAACTGGCTGAACGCGCTGCAAAGCCGCGATATTCGGCTGGTATGCGATGCGTCCGGGCTTGCGCCGGGGACGTACAGTCTGCCCGTGCTCTGCCGCATTGACGCGGACGAGGACGAGGAAATCTCGGTCGAGGTCGTGCCGGGAAATGTGAGCGTTACGATAACCGTAGAGTAACACTATTTCCAAATGAGAATGCGCTAAGATGCGCCGCGAATGCAGGAAATAGTGGAGGAGGATGACCATTGTGGGCAGTTTCATCAACGCGCTGTTCAATTTCCTGCTGGGGTGGATTCGCGGGACAGCGCAGTGGCTCTGGAACATGGTGACGAGCGACAGCCACGGCGGTCTGCTTGGCTGGGCGATGCGCAACTGGCTGCCGCTGGTCATCCTCCTGTGCATTTTCGGCGTCGTGATGGACTTTCTGGTCTACCTGATCCGCTGGCAGCCGTACCGTGTCTGGGGAAACTTCTGGACACGCTTTTTGCCTAAGCGCGCGCGCCGCACGCCGACGGGCCGCCACCTGATTTATGCTGACGGCACAATGATCGAAGAGGAGCAGGTGGTGCAGCACAAGCCGAAGCCCGCGCCCAAGCGGGAAAGCCACGCGGCGACGCGCCGCAAGCGGGTGATTCCTGCCCGGCGCGCACATTTCGGCACAACGCAGACGGAGCTGACCCCGCCGCCGCTGACAATTGCGCAGGACAAAAATCAATATCATGACAATATACCGGGGGGACAGGCATGACCGAGCTTCCACAGGCGTTTTTATCCCAAATGGCGGCACAGCTGAAAGGCGAAATGGCCGCCTTTTTGCGTACATATGACGAGCCATATCAGCGCGGTCTGCGCGTGAATCCGTGGAAGCGCCCGACGCGGCTGCCGGATGACTGCGGTGAAAGAGTCCCGTGGGAGGAAAACTGGCATTACCTCGCGCTGACCTCGACCGCCGGCGCGGACGTGCTGCATGAAGCGGGCGCGTGGTACTTGCAGGAGCCGAGCGCGATGCTGCCCGCCGCCGTGCTGAACGCGCAGCCGGGGGAGCATGTACTGGACTTGTGCGCCGCGCCGGGTGGAAAATCAACGCAGAGCGGTTTGCGTATGGGCGGACAGGGCGTGCTGGTGTGCAATGAGCCCGTCTGGGAGCGCGCGAAAATCCTCTCGCAGAATATCGAGCGCATGGGCATCCCGAACGCCCTCGTCGTCAGCGCCTATCCCGACCAATTGGCGCAGCGCTGGCCGGAGGCATTCGACGCGATTCAGGTGGATGCACCCTGTTCTGGCGAAGGCATGTTCCGCCGTCATCCGGAAACACGCGCGGAATGGTCGCCCGAAAGCCCCGCCGGATGCGCTAAGCGGCAGGCGGAAATCCTCGACCGCGCGGCGGAAATGCTTCGTCCCGGCGGGCGCATGGTCTATTCCACCTGCACAATGAACCGCACGGAAAACGAGGATACGGTGGATGCGTTCCTGTCGCGCCACGCGGATTTCTCGGCGGAAGCGTTCTCCCTGCCCGGAGCAGATGCGCCGGACGGGATGCTGACGTGCTATCCGCACCGCATGAAAGGCGAGGGGCACTTCGTTGCCCTCCTGCGCAAGCACGGCGACGCACCCTGTAATTGGCAGAAAGCGCCAGAGAAGGATGCGCCGAGCAAGGATGCATTGCAAGCCTTGCGCGCCTTCTGCCCGATGGCAAACGCGAATGTGATGCGCACCGGCAGCGGCAAGCCCGGACGCAGCCGCGACGAATCAGTGACGCTGAGCTTTCTGCCCGACCGTCCGGTCTGCGACGGTATTCAGGTCGTCCGCTGCGGCTTGCAGCTTGGCACAGTGCAGAAGAAGCTGTTTGTGCCCGACCACGCGTGGGCAATGAGTATCTTTCCGCCGGATGTGCCGCGTGTGGAACTCACGCGGGAGGATGCGCGCCGCTATCAGGCGGGTGAGACGCTCCCGGCGGATGGAAAAGGCTGGACACTTGCGTGCTGCGACGCTATTCCGCTGGGCTGGGGCAAAATCTCCGACGGGCAGATGAAGAACCACTATCCCAAGGGATTACGCCGCCCGCTTCGCTGATTGCAGCACGGCGGCGTTCCAAATCACGCGCACAAGGCTGCCTGCCAGCATCGCCAGCACCGCGCCGAAAATCCGCACGCTCGGCATCGGACAGAGGGTGCTCATGACCACCAGCGTCAGCGCGGAGGAAACAATGGTACCCGGCATCGCGCGCCGCTGAACGCCTAAGCCTGTCACCAGCCCGAACTGCACCTGCTGGATAGCAAACAGCATCGACAGCGGGGAGAGCGCCATCAGCACACCCGTCAGCGCCGGTTCGCCATAGAGCAGCATCGAAATCGGCTGCGCGAAGAGAAACAGCACGCACGAGGACAGGCAGCCAATCAGCCCCGCCATCAGCAGCAATTGCCGCATGGTGCGTTTCAGGCGGACGCGGTTGCTTTCCTGCCGGGACACGGCAGGCGCGGCGACCATGCACATGGCGCTGGTGATGACGCCGGGCGCCATGATGAGCGGCATCGCCATCCCGCTCAGCAGCCCGAACTGCGCAGTCGCGGCGGACGCGGTCAGCCCGGATTGCCGCAGGCACAGCGGCAGCAGCACTGCCGTCAGCATCCGCAGGCACGTCTGGCAGAGGCGCGAAACGGCGGTTGGGGCGGATAACGCCAGTAGCTCACGGCGCAAATCGGCGGATGGCACACCCGGCGGCAGCGGCGCACGGCGGCGGAACATCATCCAAACGCAGATACCCGCCAGAATTCCGGCAAAACCCGGCAGCGCGGCACGGACGGACAGCGGCGACCGCGTGAAAATCAGCAGCAGCACAAGGCTTCCGACGAATCGCACAATTTGCTCGCTGCATTCGCACTGCGCGGGCGTGAGCATATCGCCGCGGCCATAGAACCACCCGCTGTACACGGCGCAGCAGCCCAGCAAAAACACGGCGGGGATGCTGATGAGAATCGCGGGCAGCGTCCGAAAGTCGCTGAGCAGCCACGCCATCCCCGGCGCAAGCAGGAACAGCAGCGGCATCATCACCAGCGCAATCCGCCGATTGAGTGAAAGCCCCGCGCGCAGGACGGCGCTTTGGTCGGCGTTCGGGCGCGCGGTCATGCGGCTCATGGCGGTCGGCAGTCCGGCGGTTGCGGGTGTCAACGCCAGCATCGCGGCGGATGCGGAAAGCTCCATCACGCCGATGGCCTCCGCACCCATCAGCCGCGCCGTCATCAGGCGGAAGAGAAATCCAAGCCCGCGCGTGAAGCCGTTCGCAATGGTCAGCGTCAGCGCCTGTTTTTTGAGGGTCTGGGGCATAAAAGCGCCTCCTTTGCCCGCAAACTTATGCGCCGCCGCTGAAAAACTTGACAGAACCCGCGAAAGCCGATATAATGGGGAACAAACATACAGGAGGACACAAGTATGGACAAGTGGGACAGCCGATTTATGGAAATGGCGCACGTCATCGCCGGATGGACAAGCTGCTACCGTCCGGGGCGGAGCATTGGCTGCGTCATTGTGAAGGACAAGCGCATCATGACGACGGGCTACAACGGCGCACCGGCGGGCCTCAAAACCTGCCGCGAGCGCGGCGAGTGTATGCGCGACCGGCTCGGCATTCAGTCTGGCACGCGCGCCGAACTCTGCTACGCCATCCACGCGGAGCAGAACGCCATCATTCAGGCGGCGAAACTTGGCGTTTCCATCGACGGCGCGACGCTTTACTGCACGCACCAGCCGTGCAGCGTCTGCGCAAAGATGATTATCAACGCCGGCATCCGCCGTGTCGTGTATCAGGAGGGCTACCCGGACTCCTTCTCGCTGGATATTTTTGAGGAAGCGAAGGTTCAATTGGAGCGCTTCGACCCGGAAAACGCGCCGGAAATCAATCCGTAAATTAACCGTAAAGGAAAACATCCCGTCTGACAAGCATCAGGCGGGATGTTTTCGCATTCACTTCTCTTCTGGATTCGGCTCTTTCCCGACGCACCAGCCACGCAGCTTGTTGACGCTGCGCTCCACCGCATCGCGGCTGTCCTTCCACGGCTCGGCTTGAAAGCGGTAGTCGAATTTCTTGATGAACCAGCTCACGTCGCCCTGAATGCGGTCGAACGCCTCGGTTTCCAGATTGCAGATGAGGTCGGCAAAGGCGGATAATTCGCGGCTTGGCAACTCCTGCGGCGCGAGTTTGAGCAGCTGCACCGCGTGGGGGAGGCAGACCCCCTTGCTCTGCGCAAAATGCTTGCGGAATTCCGAATCATTCTGGTAGAGGTGGAAAAATGTGTGCAGATAGCGGTTCATATTGTCCTCAATCGCGTTGCAGACGATGCAGGTGCTGCACAGCGCGTCAAGCTCCTGCACAGCAGCTTCCATCGCCTTGGCGGGTGACGGCGCTTTGCCGGACAGACGGTCGAGAAAGGACGAATTGCCGCAGGCGGCTTTGCGGATGTCGTTGAACGCTTTGTTTAATTTGCCGCGCGTCTCCGTCAAGTGCGATTCGAGCATCAGCGCGTGGCCGAGCCGATTGTCGCCCTTGAACAGCATCCGCTGGTGGTGCTGGCAGAAGCCCTTTTTGTTCACCTGAATGCGCACGTCCGGCTCCATGACCGACGCGCCGAGCGAATATTCAATCTGCTGCAGTTCCACCCGGCGCTGCAGGGCGCAGAGCAGGCACTCGCCGTCAATTTTCGCCGCGTCCCAAACCGGAATGGTGTCGATGTGGTATCGCATGTGCTGTCCTCCTGTGGATTCTTGCTTCGATTCTTGCTCCTATGGTAGCACATTTTGCCGAAAAGCGCAAGTCATTTTCGCTTCCGCGCGGGCATATCGTCTGCCAGACCCAAGGAAGTGGAGGCGAAGAACATGGGACGCGTGGAACAGCGGCTTTACCGGCAGCAAATGGCGCGCAGGCGGCTGGGGCGCATGATTGTACTGACGCTGCTGATTTTTGCGGCGGGTGCGCTGACTCTCTCTCGCAACGCCGCGTCGCACCTGACAGCGGAGACGATTGCGCAGCCGACCGCCACGCCGATTGCCGCCGCCTATGACCAGACAGTCGTCTCGCGGGAGATTACGCTTGCGGCGGAAACGTGGTACGCCATCCAGACTGGCGTTTTCTCCAACGAGGACGCCGCGCGGGAGAAAGCGGAACTGCTCACCGACCGCGGCGCACCGGGCGCAGTTGTCGAGGACGGCGAAAAGTGGCGCGTGTTCATTGCCTGCTACGGCACGGAGACGGATGCCGCATCCGTGCGGCAGCGGCTGGGCGAAAATCAGCGCATCGAGACGTACCTCTATCGCTGGACATGCCCGGAATTGCAGCTCCGGCTCAAAGGCATGGCAGGTCAGGTGGATGTTGCCGAGGCGGGGTTCACGCTGCTGCTGCAAGCCGCGCGGACGCTGCGGGACACCGCGTCCCTGCTGGATGCGGGCGAACTGACGCTGACGGAAGCGCAGGAGCAGATAACAGCGCTGGACGGTCAGTTGACGCTCTGGCGGCAGACGGCGCAGGAGCGCTTCGGGCGCAATCCGCCGTCGCCGATCAAGGAGCTGCTGGCGCTGTCGGACGCGTGGGCGCAGATCAGGGGCAATCTGGAGAATCAGGACAGCAAAACAGCCCTGTCCGCCCAGCTGAAACTGGAGGGAATCGGGCTGTTCGGGCGGATGATTGCGCTTCGGCAGGGGATGGGCGCATAGTTACCGCTTGCGGATGACGCCCGGCACGTCCTCGCCAAACACGATGGCGCGGATGGCGGCAGCCACGCCTTGCGCATCGTTCGTTAGCGTCTCAAATCGTGCGGATGCCCTCACGCGCTCGTTTGCGTTGCCCATCGCGACGGAAACGCCCGCCGCTTTGAGCATACTCAAATCGTTGTCGCTGTCGCCGAACACCATCACTTCGTCCATCGGGATATTCAGCGACTTCGCGAGCGTCTGAAGGGCGCTGCCCTTGCTGGCGCTGCGCGGTACAATCTCAATGTTGTCCCACCAGCTGCTCGTTACGTCCGCATCGGGGCACCTATCGCGCACGAACGCACGCAAATCATCCAGCAGCGGCAGATTCTGCGAGAAAACGACCACCTTCACGCAGTCCTGAATCACCGCGTCGATGCCCTGTTTCCGGTTACGGAAAGCGGTGCGCCCGCCCGCGCGGTTCAGGAATGTGCCGATGACCACCTGCGCGCGGGAAAGCGGCATGTCGTCCGACGCAACCACCTCGTGAACGCCGAACACCGCGTACTGCACCTGCGCTTCGTCCAGCCGCGCCGTGATGCGATGGACAGTCGGCTGCGGCAGGTGGTGCGCCTCCTGCACGTCGCCCAGTGGCTTCACCAGCGTCACCGCGCCGTTGAGCGCAATGACGTGCATTGGCAGCTTCGCGTCCACGGCAAAAAAGCTCGCGTCGTCCGGCAAACGCCCCGATGCCAGTGACAGCACGATGCCCTTTTCCGCCGCGCGGCGCAGTACATCCGCCGTTTCCGGTAGAATCAGCGGTTCATCCGTCAGCAGTGTGCCGTCCATGTCGGTGGCAATCAGGCGAATCGGCATTTGTAAATTCATAAAATACCTCTCCTGTCAGAACGGGCACTTTACGCGGAACGTCCGCCCGTCCAGCTGCGGCAGCGCGCCGCCCGTGTTCAGTGTCAACTGCGCCGCGCACAAGCAGAGCTTCCCCTGCATTTTCATTTGCCGATTGAACGCGCGGTCGCCGTACACGTCGTCGCCCAGCAGCGGATGCCCCAGCGCCGCCATATGCGCGCGGATTTGGTGCGTCCGCCCTGTAATCAGGTGGATTTCCACGCGGCTGACCGCGCCCTGTTCCAGTGTTTCATACGCCGTCACAATCGGGCGCGCGCCGGGGACGGCGCTGTCGTGGATGGTGACATGCGCGGCTTTCGCGTCCTTGAGCAGGTAGGCGCGGCAGGTGGCTTTCGGTGGCTTCATCATTCCGCGCACAAGGCAGATGTAGCGCTTGTCCATTGTGCGGTCGCGGAAGGCGCGCTCCAAAATGCCCTCGGCCTTCTCAGTCTTGGCGAACATCAGCAGCCCGCACGTCTGGTTGTCCAGCCGATGGCACGCTTTGGGCGCACGCGCGTCGGGGGCTTGCTGGCGAACGTGCCGCGCGGCTAATTCGGTCAGCGTCACGCCGCCTTTTTCGTCCGCCTCCACGCTGATGCCCGCCCGCTTGTTGACCAGCAGTACATCCGCATCCTCGTACACAACGTCCAGCAGCGGCGCGGTCTGCTCCATGCAGAATACTTCCACGCATTGCCCGGCGTGCACGCGCACATCGGGCTTGACGCGCTTGCCGTCGAGCTTCACGTCGCGATGGGAGAACGCCTCCTGCGCCGCGCGGGAGGGCAGTTCCGGCAAAAAACGGCGGATGCAGGCGTCTATGCGCAGCCCCTCCGCCGCAGAATCGGTTTGAAATGTGTATTTCATGATAGCTCCTGTTATTGCACCAGCGCGGCACGGTAGGTACCCCAGCGCGGCGTGAAGGCGTACAGCCGATGCAGACACGCCGTCAGTTCCTTCGTTGGCGGAATCGGCAGCATTGCCCGCACAACTTCCATCAGCTCTGACCACGTTACATGCTGCTTGACCAGTATCCGCAAATCATGCGCGCTGCTTTCCTCCGCCGTTTCCAGCCCCATGCAGCTGTCCAGCAGCGCCGAAAGCTGTGCGTCCGTCTCAAATTCCTCCGGCAGCAGGTCGCGCGACGCCATCAGCGCACGCTCGCTCGGCAAATCCGGCTGATACCCCATCGGAAAGCCGCCTTCCCGCAGGATTTTCTCCGGGTCAGCCAGCCCCGGATGCAGCAGAAACAGCTCCCCAGCGCGGTTGTAGTAGAAATCGTTGCCCGCCTTCAAGTAGCGCAGCGCCAGCGCTTCGTCGTTCGCGTATGAATCGTGCAGCACGCTTTCGTAGAGCCGGGAAAGCGCCTGTTTCGCGCTCAACATCCCGGACAGGTAGAGCGCCGCCTTCGTGTCCGTGTCGAAGAACAGCAGGCGACTGCGCAGCTCCTGATGCCGCTGCTCGCGCAGAATCAGCGAAAGCGGGATCATCAGTTCCCGCGGCAGGTGCAGCAGAACGTCCTGCTCGTCCACCTCCAGCGTACACCAAAGGCGGCGCAGCAGTGATTCAGCGGCGGACAGCTCCTGCCAGCCGTCGATGCGCGCCTGACCCTCGCAGAGAATCAGCCGGACAATCAGCGCATGTTCCGTCTCTGTCAGCAGCGCGGCTTCCACGGGCAGACGCGCAAGCACGTTCGCCCGCATCTCCCGCAGCGTGTGCAGTACGGGCGATTTTGGCGATTCCTCCGCATCGTAAGAGCATTGCCACCAATATTCGGTCTCCCGCTCGTCTTGCAGTGTGAAAATCGACTCGGTCGGATAGCTCAGCAGACGCGCCTCGCACGCTTCCATCTGCCTTTGGTGGAGCATGGACTGCGTTTTGTCCGCCCAGTGCATCCTTTGCAAATCAAATTCGCGGAGCATGAAGCCTCCTGATACACAAATAATGCAGCAATTGCTGCTTACAGCTCATCCAGCAGCGTTTCCAGCGAGATGGGGACAAGCAGAATGCCCGCTTCGGGCAGGGCAACCGTGTTTTCCAGCAGATAGAACACCGGGTCGCCGTTTTCATCCAGATAGAAATCCTCTTCCGGATAGAACGCGGCTTCCAGCTCCTCGAACGTCAAGCCGTCATAGAACGGCACGTCGCCGGATTTCATCATCCGCTCGATTTCCGCCCACACCAGCTCGCGCACGCAATTGTCCGCCTTCGCCGTCTGCCGGTCTTGCAGCCAAGTGTCCACCTTGCCGTCCTGCGTCAGAATCCCCAGCAGGTAGGGCAGGCTGATGATTTCACCCGCGCGGCTGCCCGTCAGCGCGAACACATGCCCGCTGATGGTGGTGGACTCGCTGTCCGGGCGCTTTGTGTGCTTCGTGATGAGAATCGAGAGGTAATCCGCCGTCTGGCAGGTGACTTCATACGTCACGTCGATGATGGTCGCCTGCGCCGCGCCGTCGGTCAGCCCCGCGTTCATCGGCGCTTCAAAGGCAAGGGTGTCGTCAGCGGTGTAGGCATAGGTTGTGTTGAACATCGCAGCGATTTCGTCGTCTCCGGCCAATTGCGGATAGCGGTAGCGGTAGATGTACGTCGCGGTGGATTCGTCCGAGCCCACCGGGTAGAGGTATTCGCCCGTCAGGTCGTCGGCAAATTCGTACTTTTCCGCCAGCGCGGGCAGCGTCAGCATCATCAGCAGGAGAAGCGGCAGCAGATACCGGAATGCCTTCTTCATGCGCGTGCCCCCTTGCTCAAATCGGCGGATGCGC
>ERZ839823.1566-NODE-1566-length-22109-cov-6.527931_pt1 | contig 22109 bp, 18 predicted proteins | sample MGYA00519862_ERZ839823 | MGnify/ENA primary metagenome ERZ839823 (study PRJEB31850, sample SAMEA3708853) | human gut metagenome | biome: human gut; feature: human-associated habitat; material: faeces | place: China | collected 2014 ...
GATCTTTCTGTTACAAATACAGCAGAATATATCCCGGCAACATTATACAGCCTGATTTCCGCAAACCAGAATGATTTCGGTTTCCATCTCGGAAGAAGCGGAGCTTTCGATTTCCCGGCTGTGCTTTCTGTAAAAGCAGATGCCTCCTGTGCAGGACTTATGGCAAATCTGCTCTGGTATGATGCTGAGAATGGAGTTCTGCAGTGTATCCAGACCGTAACAGTAGGCGGTGCATTTGAGCGCAGTATTCCATATGCTGAATTTATCCTTTCCAAAGGACAGGATTATTTCATAGTATTTGGTACAGAATCTCTCAATGGCAGAGTTATTCACACAGACGGAAGTATCATAGATGAAAACGGTGCATACCTGCGTCCTGCAGACACAAAGATTTCCAGCTATTCCATTGACAGAAACAAGCTTACTGTCAAACTTTCCAAAGGATGTGCAGGTGCTCAGGGTTATGACTTCGTGATCAGTAAGAAATCAAATATGCTCCAGGCCGGCAAATTCAGCCAGACAGTTTCCTCAACCGGCAAGCCACAGGCATCTTTCAGATATCTGGCAAAAGGTACCTGGTATGTGGCAGCCCGAAGCTGGGTTCTGGATGCACAGGGCAATAAGGTCTATGGTTCCTGGACGAAGATTAAGAAGATTAAGATCACTGTTGTTACACCACAACAGCCAAAGATCAGGAATATCACTGTAAAAGGAAACACCGTGACTATTACTTACACAAAATGCAAAAATGCTACAGGTTATGAAATCCTGCTCGGAAACAAATACAAAACCTCCGCAGGTGAGAAATACCCTGTAAAAAAATATCTGAAACGTACCGGAAACACCACTACTGTAACCTTTACAAACATAAAGAAAGGCACCTGGTATGTGACCATACGGGCATGGAACCAAACCTCCAAAGATAAATCCAGAGTTTACAGTCCATACTCCGCAATGAAGAAGTTCAAGACAAAGAAATAGCTTCTGTTTCTTACAGGATTCTGAATGAAATCTGCCTGAAAAATCAACTTGTAATTTGCCAATAAAAATCAAAAATAAAACATATATGACGACAACAGGAGGAAAGGTATCTGCCTTTTCTCCTGCCATTTTTCTTAGAGATTGTATTCTTTATATAACTGTTCACGTCTTTTGGCGTCTGTTGATACAATCGGGATTTCTTCAGTTCTTTGATCCTGAAGTAATCGAGTAATCAGGCTTCCAAGTCGAGTTTCACCCCTTGCCTGTCCAATTGCTTCTCCTTCTGTACGTCCCTCAGCTTTAAGTCTTTCAGATTCCAGTTCCAGAACTTTTCCGCCCATAATATCACCTATTCCTTTCCGGACATCTTCTTCCTTACGGAAGATATAATCCGCAATCTTTACAATTAGCTTTGTCAAATCTGTATACAGTTCCGATTTACCTGTCTCCGTCAGTTCCTTTTCCAGATTTACCCTGATATCTTCATATTCGTTTAAAAGCATCTGGAATAATTCCGGATTGTTATTAAAATCATGTCCTTTTTTCTCGTATCTCATAATATAAAATGGCAACAGCATTAACAGGTTTTTTTCAAAGATGCTGTCTTTTGTATAATCAGCCATTTTTATAGCAGGTATGGAATATAAATATGTATTTCCATCTGGAAAAACTACATCTGCCTCCAGATAATCCGGCGTGTTTCCAGAACTTCTCAAAAACAATACACATGACTTTGGAAATTCTATCCGGTATCTGCGTCCCTGCTTTTCTGCATGTTCTATGCCAATTGCAAAATCATATTCAATCATCCTTATTACCATTGTCATGTCATCTGTACTCTGACACTCGATATGGTACATTTTCCTTCCGATCAGCAGACAGGAATCTGTAATGATCTCTCCATCCTCCTGTTGATGTTCATTGCGAAGCTGTGTGATCTTCACATCTTTCGGATATGATGTGTGGAATACCTCATTGATCAGCGGTACTGCCAGATATGGCATCTTCTCGATCATTGTACGAAATACATCATCAAAAATCGTATTATTCATATAACACTCCTTTTTGTACTTATATTATAACATTTTGACGAGTTTTATTGAACACTTAATTTCTTTAAAATTATGTATTTTTATCTTTGGAATCAGTGGCAGATATTGCCTGAAAAATCACTTATAAGAAAGTATAGATTACCGTTTACATTTTTACTATACAGCATCTATGGCTATTTATCAAGTCCATTTTGGGCGATTATTTTTCTGTTCTTCCTTAAATCCAGAGTTTACAATCAATACTCCGCAATTAAGAAAATCAAGACAAAGAAATAGCTTCTGTTTCTTACAGATATTTCTACTGTAAAGATAATGCCAAACAGCCTTGTAGGCAAACGAAACAGTTGACAGCTGAAAAAACCAATGATAAGATAAATGCACTCAAATTATAACAGAACAGGCTTACAGTCAGAAAAGGATCAGAATTTCGGTTCTGATTATTTTTTGTGTTTTATTCCGTTGACAAGGGAAAGTTCGCACTTGAAAAAGAATAAAAACTGGGTTATAATACGAACAAGTGTTTGTAATGCAAAAAATCATTCCCGGATTTACAGTAAGCAATCCGGTTGATAGAAAGAAAGGAAATGTAACAGCCATGGCAAAGAAAAACACCTATGATGCAGGGAGCATCTCTGTCCTGGAAGGTCTGGAGGCGGTTCGTAAGCGTCCGGGAATGTACATCGGAAGTGTTTCGCGAAAAGGATTAAATCATCTCATTTATGAGATTGTAGATAACGCAGTAGATGAACATCTGGCAGGATACTGCAGTTTGATCCATGTGATTCTGGAGAAGGATGGTTCCTGTACAGTAACAGACAACGGACGAGGAATCCCGGTAGATATGCATGAGAAAGGAGTGTCGGCAGAGAGAATTGTATTTACAACTCTTCATGCAGGCGGTAAATTTGATAATTCTGCCTATAAGACCAGCGGAGGGCTTCACGGAGTAGGTTCTTCTGTTGTCAATGCTCTGTCTACATATCTTGATATTAAGATCAGCCGTGACGGATATGTTCACCATGACCATTATGAGAGGGGAATCCCGACACTTGAACTGGAAGAGGGGCTTCTGCCGAAATTGGGCAGGACCAGGCAGACAGGAACCAGCATTAACTTCCTCCCTGACCCGGAGATTTTTGAAAAGACAAGATTTTCTGCAACAGAAGTAAAGAGCAGACTTCATGAGACTGCATATCTGAATCCGGAACTGACCATTCATTTTGAGGATAAAAGAGGTGCAGAGGTCGAGGATATTACCTATCATGAGCCGGACGGTATCATTGGATTTATCAAGGATCTGAACCACAGTGCAGAAGTCCTGCATGATCCGGTTTACCTGAAAGGGGAAGCAGACGGCATTCAGGTAGAGGTGGCATTCCAGTTTACCAATGAATTCCGTGAGAATGTACTGGGCTTCTGTAATAACATTTACAATGCAGAGGGCGGTACTCATCTGACCGGATTTAAGACTACATTTACTACAGTCATGAATACTTATGCGAGAGAGATTGGTGTTCTTAAAGACAAGGATCCGAACTTCACAGGTGCAGATATCCGTAACGGAATGACAGCAGTTGTTTCCATCAAGCATCCGGAACCTCGTTTCGAGGGACAGACCAAGACAAAGCTGGATAATCAGGATGCATCACGCGCAACCGGAAAGGTTGTAGGAGAGCAGATGGTACTTTATTTTGACAGAAATCTGGAGACTCTTAAGACCATCCTTTCCTGCGCAGAGAAAGCAGCAAAGATCCGTAAAACAGAGGAGAGGGCGAAGACGAATCTTCTGACAAAGCAGAAATATTCCTTTGATTCTAACGGAAAGCTGGCAAACTGTGAAAAAAAGGATCCTTCCCAGTGTGAGATCTTTATCGTAGAGGGAGATTCTGCGGGAGGTTCCGCAAAGACTGCCCGCAACCGTAATTATCAGGCAATCCTTCCTATCAGAGGTAAGATCCTGAATGTGGAGAAAGCAACCATTGACAAAGTGCTTGCCAATGCGGAGATCAAGACCATGATCAATGCATTCGGATGTGGATTCTCCGAAGGATACGGAAATGACTTTGATATTACGAAGCTTCGTTACGACAAGATTGTGATCATGGCTGATGCCGATGTGGATGGGGCGCATATTTCCACACTGCTCCTGACTTTATTCTACCGTTTCATGCCGGATCTGATCACTGAGGGACATGTGTATATTGCCATGCCGCCATTATATAAAGTCATGCCTAAGAAGGGGCAGGAGGAATACCTGTACGATGATAAGGCACTGGAGAGATACAGACGTGCCCATAAACCGGGAAGCTTTACTCTTCAGAGATATAAAGGTCTGGGCGAGATGGATGCAGAGCAGCTCTGGGAGACTACTCTGAATCCGGAGACAAGAATGATGAAGCGAGTGGAGATTGAGGATGCGAGACTTGCATCAAGCGTGACAGAGATCCTGATGGGAAGCGATGTTCCGCCGAGAAAGAAGTTTATCTATGAGCATGCACAGGATGCAGAGCTGGACATCTGATTTTGCCGGAGTGTTATATGGAAATTAAGACAGATACATGGATATGTGTCTGAAATGGAGGAAAGAAATTAAATGGAAACAAAACAGGAGAATGTGATTCCCACCGACTATGCGGAGGTCATGCAGAAATCCTATATAGATTATGCCATGAGTGTTATTATCTCCAGAGCTCTGCCGGATGTGCGTGACGGATTGAAGCCTGTACAGAGAAGAACCCTGTATGATATGTATGAACTGGGTATCCGTTATGACAGACCATACAGAAAATGTGCCCGTATCGTAGGTGATACCATGGGTAAATATCACCCCCATGGTGACAGTTCGATCTACGAAGCACTTGTGGTAATGGCTCAGAATTTTAAGAAAGGCAAAACACTGGTCGACGGACATGGAAACTTCGGTTCCATCGAGGGCGACGGTGCAGCGGCCATGCGATATACAGAAGCCAGACTGGAGAAACTGACACAGGATGTCTTCCTCGAAGATCTGGATAAGAATGTAGTAGATTTTATGCCGAACTTTGATGAGACAGAGAAGGAACCGGTGGTACTTCCTGTCAGAATCCCGAATCTGCTGGTAAACGGGGCGGATGGTATCGCTGTCGGTATGGCAACCAGTATTCCACCTCACAATCTGGGTGAAGTGGTAGATGCTGTAAAGGCATATATGAAGAATAATGACATCAGTGTCAAAGGGCTGATGCGCTATCTCAAGGGACCGGACTTTCCGACAGGTGGTCTGGTAGTAAATAAAGATGATCTGCTCAGGATTTACGAGACAGGAACAGGGAAGCTCCGTGTCAGAGGTAAGGTGGAGACAGTGAAGCTCAAAGGCGGCAGACAGCAGCTTGTGATCACAGAGATACCTTACACAATGATCGGGGCAAATATCGGAAAATTCCTGAATGATATTGCGTCTCTTGTGGAAAACAAGAAGACAACAGATATCGTGGATATTTCCAATCAGTCTTCCAAAGAGGGAATCCGTATTGTCCTTGACCTGAAGCGTGACGCAGATGTAGAGAATCTTACCAATATGCTCTATAAGAAGACAAAGCTGGAAGATACTTTTGGCGTGAATATGCTGGCAGTTGCGGATGGCAGACCGGAGACTCTGAGTCTGAAGCAGGTGATCGAGCATCACGTAGATTTCGTATTCGATGTCACGACCAGAAAGTACACCACGCTTCTGAATAAAGAGCAGGAGAAGAAAGAAATCCAGGAAGGTCTGATCAAGGCATGTGATGTGATTGACCTGATCATCGAAATCCTGCGAGGAAGCAAGAACAGAGAACAGGTAAAGAAATGCCTGGTTGACGGTGTGACAGAAGGAATCAGGTTCAAGGGTAAATCAAGCGAGAAAGCTGCACAGAAGCTGCATTTCTCAGAAAAACAGGCAGCTGCGATCCTAGATATGCGTCTGTACAAACTGATCGGTCTGGAGATCGAGGCACTTCAGGCAGATTATGCAGAAACAATGAAGAACATTTCCGTTTATGAAGATATCCTGAATAATTATGATTCCATGGCAGAAGTGATCATGAAAGAACTGGATCAGATCAAGAAAGAATACGGTACGAAACGCCGCACAGTGATCGAGAATGCAGAAGAAGTTGTCTATGAGGAAAAGAAGATGGAGGAGATGGAAGTCACATTCCTTATGGACCGCTTCGGATATATGCGGACCATTGATAAGTCTGCATATGAGAGAAATAAAGAAGCTGCCAATGCAGAGAACAAATATGTGTTTAACTGTATGAATACAGATAAGATCTGTATCTTTACAGATAATGGAAAGATGCACAGTATCAAGGTGGCAGATATTCCGCTGGTTCGTTTCAGGGATAAGGGGACACCGGCAGATAATCTGAGCAATTATGACAGTGCACAGGAACGTATGCTCTATGTAGCACCACTGGCATCTGTAAAAGAAAATACACTTCTGTTTGTCACTGCTGCATCCATGTGCAAGCTGGTGAGTGGTGCAGAGTTTGATGTGGCGAAGAGAACGATCGTGTCTACGAAACTTGCTGAAGAGGATTCTCTGATCTTTGTGGGTTCTGCGGATGAAATGGAACAGGTGGTATTCCAGAGTGAAGGCGGATATTTCTTAAGATTTCAGAAACAGGATATTTCTGCTATGAAGAAAACATCTATCGGGGTACGTGGAATGAAACTGGCAGAAGGAGATAAGCTGGATCATGCATATCTTCTGGAAAGCCGCCAGGAATATACCATTACTTATCATGATAAACCCTATGTTCTCAACAGGATAAAACTGTCCAAACGGGACAGTAAAGGAACAAAACCACGTATATAAAACCAACAAATCCGCTAAAATCAAGGTTTTTGCAGGAAAAGCCTTGCAATTGCCGGAAATTGGTGTTACAATACATCTAAATTAGAACTTGTTGACAAAGGAGTGGGCGTGAGCCCACTCTTATTTGTTGCATGGAAAGGCAGGTGGGAAAATGAGCAGACGGGAAGAGTATGAAAAGCGCGCAGAGGAACTTCTGGCACCGATCGTAGAACTTAACGGCTTTGAACTGGTTGATGTAGAATACGTGAAGGAAGCAGGTAACTGGTATCTGAGAGGATACATTGACAAACCAGGCGGAATTACAGTAAATGACTGCGAGACAGTCAGCAGAGCATTCAGTGACAAACTGGATGAGAATGATTTTATCGAAGACAGTTATATCATGGAGATCAGTTCGCCGGGACTGGACAGACCGCTGAAGAAAGACAAAGACTTTGAGAGAAACATGGGAAAACTGGTGGAAATCCGTACCTACCGGCCAATCGAGAAGCAAAAAGAGTTCTGCGGGATTTTGACCGCATATGATAGTAACAGTGTGACAATCGATGAGGATGGAACCGAGCGTGTTTTTGATAAGAAAGACACAGCCCTGATACGCCTCGCAATAGAGTTTTAGTTAATTCGGGAGGATAAGAAAAAAATGAGCAGAGAGTTAAAGGAGGCACTGGATATCCTTGAAAAGGAGAAGAGTATCAGCAAAGATACTCTGCTTGAGGCAATTGAGCAGTCTCTGATCCAGGCCTGCAAGAACCATTTTGGAAAAGCTGACAATGTACATGTAACTATTAATCCGGAAACCTGCGATTTTTCAGTGTATGCAGACAGAAGTATCGTAGAATACGTAGAGGATCCTGCAATGGAGATTTCTCTGGCAGATGCTTTGAAGATCACATCAAGAGCTGAGATCGGAGGCATGATACAGGTTCCGATCCAGTCTAAGGAATTCGGACGTATTGCGACACAGAATGCAAAGAACGTTATCCTGCAGAAAATCCGTGAGGAAGAACGTAAAGTGCTGTATGATGAATACTATGGAAAAGAAAAAGAAGTAGTAACCGGTATTGTACAGCGTGTGATGGGCAAGAATGTAAGCATCAATCTTGGTAAGGCAGATGCAGTATTAAGTGAGAATGAACAGGTGAAAGGGGAAACCTTCCAGCCGACAGAGAGAATAAAGGTGTATATTCTTGAAGTCAAGGATACCCCGAAGGGACCTCGTATTCTGGTATCCAGAACTCATCCGGGACTTGTGAAACGTCTCTTTGAGTCAGAAGTTGCAGAAGTAAAAGACGGAACTGTTGAGATCAAGAGCATCGCACGTGAGGCCGGTTCCCGTACAAAGATCGCTGTATGGAGCAACGATCCGGATGTAGATGCAGTTGGTGCATGCGTAGGTATGAACGGTGCACGTGTCAATGCAGTAGTTGAGGAACTTCGCGGTGAGAAGATCGATATCATCAACTGGGATGAGAATCCTGCGATCCTGATCGAGAATGCATTGAGCCCTGCAAAGGTTATCGCAGTTATGGCAGATCCTGATGAGAAGACAGCTCTGGTAGTTGTTCCTGATTATCAGCTGTCCCTTGCAATCGGTAAAGAAGGTCAGAATGCACGTCTTGCTGCAAGACTTACAGGATTTAAGATTGATATCAAGAGTGAGACTCAGGCAAAAGAAGCCGGTGATTTCTATGATTATGATGATGACGAGACTGCAGAAGATGTAGCTGAGGCATCAGCAGAGGAAACTTCAGCAGAAGATTCCCTGACAGAAGAAACCGAAGCAGAAGAAGTTTCAGAGGAAGTTCCTGTAGAAGAAGAGCCACAGGCTCAGGAAGCAGGAGAGAATGAAGACGAAGAATAAGATTCCCATGCGCCAGTGTACCGGCTGCAGGGAAATGAAAAGCAAGAAAGAGATGCTCAGAGTTCTTAAGACTACAGAAGATGAGATCGTGCTTGATACTACCGGTAAGAAAAACGGCAGAGGCGCATATCTGTGTCTTTCCAGAGAATGTCTGGATAAAGCGATTAAAAATCATGGACTTGAGCGTTCACTGAAAACTGCGGTTCCGGATGAGGTATACGAACGACTTAAGAAGGAGCTGGAAGATATTGAAAAATAACAGAGTACTGTCGCTGATAGGGCTGGCTACCAAAGCAGGTAAGACCGTAAGCGGAGAATTTTCCACAGAGAAATCTGTAAAGACCGGAAAAGGACTGCTTGTGATCGTTGCTGAGGATGCCTCCGAGAATACAAAGAAGAAATTCAGGAATATGTGCAGTTTTTATGAAGTTCCGATTTTCTTCTTCTCAGATAAAGAGAGCTTAGGCAGAGCAATGGGAAAGGAGTACCGCGCCTGTCTGGCTGTCCAGGATGAGAACTTTGCGAAAGCAATCATGAAGGAGGTATAGCGATTGTCAAAATTAAGAGTACATGAGCTGGCCAGAGAGCTTGGACGACAGAACAGAGAAGTGATCGAGTTTCTGAAATCAAAAGGCGTTGATGTGAGAAGCCATATGAGTATGGTGGATGAGCCTGTGGTTTCGGAAGTAAAGAATAGATTCAGAAAAGACAATAATAACAGGGGAAAGGAGCATATTGCGAAATTGGAGACTCCCAAGACAGAAGAAAAGGTTGTAACAGCAAAATCAGAAGGAGATAAAACTGAAACACCTAAAAAGAAAAAAAATATTATCCGCGTTTTTCATGCACAGAATGCAAGTGACGGAGGAAAAACAAGAAAGAAACCTGTGAAAGCTGAAGGCGAGAGAACAGGTTCACCAAGAAATGCAGAAGGAAGAAATTCCGACAGTTCAAGAACAGACGGTGACAGACCAAGAAGAAATAATAATGACCGCCCAGGTACAGGCAACAGAAGACCGGACGGACAGAACCGTCAGGGAAGACCTCAGGGTGAAGGAAGATCTCAGGGAGATAACCGCCAGGGAGGACGTTTTGGCCAGGGAAGAAACCAGGGCGAAGGAAACCGTCAGGGAAGACCTCAGGGCGAGGGAAGATCCCAGGGAGATAACCGCCAGGGAGGACGTTTCGGCCAGGGAAGATCCCAGGGCGATGGTCAGGGCCGTCCGGGCGGAAGATTCCAGGGCGATGGAAATCGTCAGGGAGGACGTTTCGGACAGGGAAGACCACAGGGAGATGGAAACCGTCAGGGAGGAAGACCGCAGGGCAATGGCCAGGGTCGTCCGGACGGAAACAGAAGTGAAGGACGTGACGGACGCTTCGGCGGCAGTCAGGGACGTCAGGGACAGCGCCAGAATACAAGAAAGAATGACGATATGGCATTTGCACCGGAACTGACAAAGACTTCCAAAGACAGCAAGAGAGAAAGAGACAGAGAGAACAAAAACAAGAAAAAAGATTTTGATAAGACACAGAGTGGCGGACGCAGACCAAATCAGGGTGGATTCAATAAGAATTCCAGAATCCCGAAAGCTCTGCAGAAACCGGCTCCGCAGCCAAAACAGGAAGAGAAGAAACCTGAGGTTAAGGAAATCACACTTCCGGAGAAGATGACGATCCGCGAACTGGCAGAAGCTATGAAAATGCAGCCGTCAGTAATTGTGAAGAAGCTCTTTATGCAGGGTATGATGGTTACCGTAAACCATGAGATCGATTTTGAGAAAGCTCAGGAGATTGCTCTGGAATATGATATCATCGCAGAACCGGAAGAGAAGGTAGACGTTATCGAAGAACTCCTCAAAGAGGATGAAGAAGACGAAAAAGATATGGTTTCAAGACCACCTGTAGTCTGTGTTATGGGGCACGTTGACCATGGTAAAACATCTCTTCTGGATGCAATCCGTAAGACAAATGTAACACGTGGAGAAGCCGGCGGTATCACACAGCACATCGGTGCTTCTGTAGTAGAGGTTGGCGGACAGAAGATCACATTCCTGGATACACCTGGACATGAAGCTTTCACAGCTATGCGTATGCGTGGTGCAAACTCCACAGATATTGCAGTTCTGGTTGTAGCAGCTGATGATGGTGTGATGCCTCAGACAGTAGAGGCTATCAGCCATGCGAAGGCGGCAGGCGTTGAGATCATAGTTGCAATCAACAAGATTGATAAGCCAAGTGCTAATATTGAGCGTGTAAAACAGGAACTTTCTGAATATGAACTGATTCCGGAAGACTGGGGCGGAAGTACGATTTTTGTTCCTGTATCCGCACATACAGGAGAGGGAATCGATACTCTTCTTGAGATGATCCTTCTTACAGCCGAGGTATGTGAATTAAAGGCAAATCCGAACCGTTCCGCAAGAGGTCTTGTAATCGAGGCTCAGCTTGATAAAGGTAAAGGTCCGGTTGCCACGATCCTTGTCCAGAAAGGTACTCTTCATGTGGGAGACTTTATTGCAGCAGGAGCATGCAATGGTAAGGTTCGTGCCATGATGGATGATAAGGGACGCAGGATTAAAGAAGCAGGTCCTTCTACTCCTGTAGAAATCCTGGGACTTGGTGATGTGCCGAATGCAGGTGAAATTCTTCTTGCATTTGACAGTGATAAGGAAGCCAAGAACTTTGCAGGTGCATTTGTATCTGAGAACAAGAACCGTCTTCTTGAGGAGACTAAGGGCAAATTATCTCTGGATAATCTCTTTGATCAGATTCAGGCAAGCGATCTGAAGGAACTTCCGCTCATTGTCAAAGCAGATGTACAGGGATCTGTGGAAGCTGTAAAACAGAGTCTGACCAAACTTTCCAATGAAGAAGTGGTTGTAAAGGTGATCCATGGCGGTGTTGGTGCGATCAATGAGTCTGACGTAAGTCTTGCGGCTACATCAAATGCGATCATTATCGGCTTTAATGTCCGTCCGGATGCAACCGCAAAACAGCTTGCTGAGCAGGAAGGTGTAGATCTTCGTCTGTATAGAGTTATTTATCAGGCAATCGAAGATGTAGAAGCTGCCATGAAGGGTATGCTTGATCCTGTATTTGAGGAGAAAGTTATCGGTCATGCGGAAGTGCGTCAGCTGTTCAAAGCATCCGGCGTTGGTACGATTGCAGGAAGCTACATTCTGGATGGTATTTTCCAGAGAAATTGCAAGGTTCGTATTTCCAGAGAAGGCGAGCAGGTATTTGAAGGTGAGCTTGCATCCCTGAAGAGATTCAAAGACGATGTTAAGGAAGTTAAGGCAGGATACGAATGTGGCCTTGTATTTGACGGATTTAACGATGTGAAAGAGGAAGATAAAGTAGAAGCTTATATCATGGTAGAAGTACCGAGATAGTAATGGTTTATAAAGGTAAGGTGCGCGGTTCATAGTGTCAGGTACAGTGTGGTGCGCACCTTGACTTGATTGTGGTAATTCAGAGAATAATGTGACCGGGATAGTTGATGATCCGGATTGCTCACAGTATTTAACAGAATTGCTGGATATATAGGAGTAAAACTTAAAATGAGAAAAAACAGTATTAAGAATACCCGGATCAATGGGGAAGTCCAGAAGGAACTCAGCACCATTATCCGCAACGAGATCAAGGACCCGCGTATTCATCCGATGACTTCTGTCATGGCTGTAGAAGTGGCTCCTGATCTGAAAACCTGCAGAGCATATATCAGTGTGCTGGGTGAAAAAGAAGCAAAGGAAGCGACGATCAAAGGTCTGAACAGTGCAGAAGGCTACATCAGACGCCAGCTGGCGCGTAATTTAAACCTGAGAAATACACCGGAGATCCGTTTTATCCTGGACGAATCTATTGAGTATGGTGTAAATATGTCAAAGCTTATTGATGATGTTACCAAGAAAGACAGCAACTCCCACAGACAGGATGAGGAGCAGGATGAGAATTAAAAGAGGATGAGAACATGGAAAATATTGCGGAAATACTGGAAGGTGTGAAAACAATGGGAATCGGCGGACATATCCGTCCGGATGGTGACTGCGTTGGTTCCTGTATGGCGTTATATTTATATGTAAAAACCTATTATCCGGAAATTCAGGCAGATGTGTACCTGGATAATCCCAAACCTGTTTTCGGACATATTGACTGTATGGATGAGATTAAAACAGAGCTGGACGGTGACAAAGAGTATGACCTTTTTGTTACCTGTGATGTAAGTGCAAGAGACAGACTTGCCATTGCAGGTCCATACTTTGACACTGCAAAAAGAACAGCATGTATTGATCATCATATCAGTAACTCCGGATTTGCACAGGTGAATCATATCAGGGGAGAGGTAAGCTCTGCCTGTGAAGTTCTCTATGGGCTTTTTGATCCTGAGAAAGTGGTCCGTACCATTGCAGTGCCGATCTATACGGGAATGGTTCATGACACAGGGGTATTTCAGTACTCTTCAACTTCACCGGAGACCATGCGTATTGCTGGGGAACTGATGAAGACAGGATTCAATTTCAGTAAGATCATTGACGAATCTTTCTATCAGAAAACTTATGTGCAGAATCAGGTAATGGGGCGTGTTCTTGCAGAGAGTATCCTGCTTCTGGATGGAAAATGTATTATCGGATATCTTAAAAAAAGAGACATGGAGTTCTATGGTGTGGATGGCAAGGATCTGGACGGTATCGTCAGTCAGCTTCGTCTTACAGCGGGAGTGGAAGTTGCCATGTTTATCTATGAAGTGGAAACTCAGTCTTTCAAAGTTTCCCTGCGTTCCAACGGAAATGTGGATGTAAGCAAGATTGCAGTATATTTTGGCGGCGGCGGTCATATGAGAGCAGCAGGATGTGATCTTCAGGGTTCTGTGTATGATGTGATCAACAATGTGACAGAACAGATCTGCAAACAGTTTCAGGAGCAGGAAGTCTGATGGATGGAGTAATTGTAATCCGTAAGGAAAAAGGATTCACTTCCCATGATGTGGTGGCAAAGCTTCGGGGAATCCTTCATATGAAGAAAATCGGACATACCGGAACTCTTGATCCGGATGCAGAAGGAGTGCTCCCGGTGGCTCTGGGAAAAGCAACCCGTCTGGTGGATATGATCACAGATAAAGAGAAAACTTATGAGGCAGTGATGCGTCTGGGTGTTGTTACGGATACCCAGGATATGAGCGGAACTGTTCTCTCACAGACTACAGAGCTTTCCGTTACAGAAGAAGAGCTTTGCACAGTGGTCAGTTCTTTTGTGGGAGACTATATGCAGGTGCCGCCAATGTATTCAGCACTGAAGGTCAATGGAAAGAAACTCTATGAACTTGCCAGAGAGGGCAAGACTGTGGAGCGTAAACCAAGACCTGTACATTTTTATGAGATAGAAATTCTGGATATCAGTTTTCCGCTGGTGCGTTTTCGTGTGACCTGCAGCAAGGGAACCTATATCCGTACTCTGTGCCATGATATAGGGGAAAAGCTGGGCTGTGGAGCTGCCATGGAAAGTCTTTTGCGGACAAAGGTGGGCAGATTTACACTGGATGATGCCATTACCCTGGCGCAGACAGAAGAGGCAGTGCAGGAAGGAACCATAGAGAGTAAAATCCTCGGTATTGAGGAGATTCTTGCAGAGTATCCAAGGGTATGCTGTACAAAAGAAGGGGACAGACTTCTGGCTAATGGAAATCCTCTTGTACAGGCACTGGTTGATGCACAGGAGAAAAAAGGATGGATCCGTATGTGCAGCAGTGAAGGCAGTTTTGCCGGAGTTTACCAGTGGGACGAGAAAAGAAACAGGTATTTCCCTGTAAAAATGTTTTAGGAGACATGATGGAATATTTAAGGATTGAGAATGATTTTCCCAGAATTTCACACAGTGCGGTAACACTTGGGAAGTTTGACGGCATACACCGCGGACATCAGAAACTGGTTGAGAAAATTATTGAGCAGAAACAGGAAGGTGCACAGGCGGTTGTACTTGCGCTTGGAACTGCCTCAAGAACAATCCTCACAAAGGAAGAGAGATGTCGTATATTGGAAGAAATGGGAGTGGATATACTGTTGGAATGTCCGCTCACAGAGAAAATACGGCACATGAAAGCAGAGAATTTTATAAAAGAAATATTGATAGGAGATCTGCAGGTTTCCTATGTGGCAGTTGGAGAGGATTTCCGTTTTGGCTATGAGCGGAAAGGAACTCCTGCCATGCTCAAAGAGTTCGGAAAGAAATATGGATTTCATACGGAAGTCCTGCCAAAAGAAATGGACGGACGCCGTAAGATTAGTAGTACCTTTGTCAGGGAAGAACTGAACAGAGGAAATATGGAAAAATTCCGTTTCCTTATGGGAACAGATTTCTCAGTAGAAGGAATCGTTGAACATGGACGTGGAATGGGACATAAATATCTGCTTCCGACCACCAACCTGATCCCTCCGGTAGAGAAATTGATGCCTCCAAACGGGGTTTATATCACAGTATCCCATTTCAGAGACAGAAGTTATCAGGGAATTACCAATGTAGGTCATAAGCCTACTGTTGGTGGCGAGAAGTTTATTGGTGTGGAAACATATCTGTTTGACTGCAATGAAGATCTGTATGGGGAATACTGCAAGGTAGATTTCAAAAAATTCCTCAGACCTGAACAGAAGTTTTCTTCGCTGGAGGCACTGAAGGCACAGCTGGAGAGGGATGCTGTGAAGGGACAGGAATATTTTGAAACTTTGTAAAAAAGAGGTTTACACACCAGAATCAATGTGCTATACTAACCAAGGTGAATTTAGCCCATGTTCAGGGACCGGATGCTCCGACCATCTCTTAATGTGTGGCGGTCAATCAATAATAATTATAGAATACAGGAGGAAATCACAATGATTTCAAAAGAAAAGAAAGCAGCGATCATGAAAGAATATGCAAGAACTGAAGGCGATACAGGATCACCGGAAGTACAGGTAGCAGTTCTTACAGCAAGAATTCAGGAACTTACAGAGCATTTACAGAGCAACCATAAAGATCATCACTCCAGACGTGGTCTTCTGAAAATGGTAGGTCAGAGACGTGGACTGTTAGCTTACCTGAAGAAAACAGACATCGAAAGATACCGTGCACTGATTGAAAAATTAGGCTTAAGAAAATAATAGCCTTTTAGTATGCGGAAGGGGGCGGATTTCCATCCGCCTCCCTTTTTATGCAAGTGGAATTGTTGTTTTAATGTGTATGCAATGCGTATTCAGAAACTATGAAACGCAGCAGGAGTTATTTCCGAGACTACTGAAAAGATTATTTTGCAAAATAACTGAAAAAGTAGTTTTTTCAGTTGTTTCGGACTCCTGTTTTAATGTGACATTGTAATACCATGTAAATTTGAAAATTGCCGTCTGATACAGGAATATCTGTCCTGATTGGGGGAAGGCAAAAATTCACAGAAAGATTTGAAAAAATAATAACCAGAATATGAAAAAAGGAGAATGAACATATGTACAAAAGTTATTCCATGGAATTAGCCGGAAGAACCTTGACAGTAGATATCAACCGCGTTGCAAAACAGGCAAACGGTGCAGCATTAATGCATTATGGTGATACTACAGTATTATCTACAGCAACAGCATCTAAAGAGCCAAGAGAAGGAATCGATTTCTTCCCGTTAAGTGTTGAATATGAAGAGAAAATGTATGCAGTAGGCAAAATCCCGGGAGGATTTAACAAGAGAGAGGGAAAAGCAAGCGAGCATGCAATCCTTACTTCCCGCGTGATCGACAGACCGATGCGTCCTCTGTTCCCAAAGGATTACAGAAATGATGTAACACTGGTAAACATGGTTATGTCTGTTGATCCGGAATGTAATCCGGAGATTCCGGCTATGCTGGGTTCTGCTATTGCAACCTGCATTTCCGATATCCCCTTTGACGGTCCATGTGCAACCACACAGGTTGGTCTGATCAATGGTGAATATATCATCAACCCTACCATGGCACAGAAAGATGTATCTGACCTTCAGCTTACAGTAGCTTCCACAAGAGAGAAAGTAATCATGATCGAAGCCGGCGCAAAAGAAGTTCCGGAAGACAAGATGATCGAAGCTATCTATAAAGCTCATGAAGTAAACCAGGAGATCATCAAATTTATCGATAAGATCGTAGAAGAATGCGGAAAACCGAAACACAGCTACGAATCATGTGCAGTTCCGGAAGAACTCTTCGCAGCGATCAAAGAAATCGTACCTCCGGCAGAAATGGAAGTTGCCGTATTCTCTGACGATAAACAGACAAGAGAAGAAAATATCCGTCAGGTAACAGAGAAACTGAAAGAAGCTTTTGCTGACAAGGAAGAGTGGCTTGCAGTTCTGGGCGAGGCTGTATATCAGTACCAGAAGAAGACTGTCCGCAAGATGATCTTAAAAGACCACAAACGTCCTGATGGTCGTGCCATTACTCAGATCCGTCCTCTGGCAGCAGAGACAGATATTATCCCGAGAGTACATGGTTCTGCTATGTTCACACGTGGACAGACACAGATCTGTACCATCACAACTCTGGCTCCTCTTGCAGAAGCACAGAAGCTTGACGGACTTGACGAATTTGAAACTTCAAAGAGATATATGCATCACTACAATTTCCCGTCCTACTCTGTAGGTGAGACAAAACCATCCAGAGGACCGGGACGTCGTGAGATCGGACATGGTGCACTTGCTGAGAGAGCATTAGTTCCTGTACTTCCAAGCGAAGAGGAATTCCCATATGCGATCCGTACTGTATCTGAGACATTTGAATCCAATGGTTCTACTTCTCAGGCAAGTATCTGTGCATCCACAATGTCTCTGATGGCAGCCGGTGTACCGATCAAAAAACCGGTAGCAGGTATTTCCTGTGGTCTGGTAACAGGCGATACAGATGATGATTACATTGTTCTCACAGATATCCAGGGACTTGAAGACTTCTTCGGAGATATGGACTTCAAGGTAGCCGGAACTCATGACGGTATCACAGCAATCCAGATGGATATCAAGATCCATGGACTGACAAGACCGATCGTAGAAGAAGCAATCAGACGTACAAAAGAAGCAAGAGAATATATCCTGACAGAAGTTATGGAGAAATGTATTGCAGCTCCACGTACATCTGTAGGCGAATATGCTCCGAAGATCATTCAGATCCAGATCGATCCTCAGAAGATCGGTGATGTTGTAGGTCAGAGAGGAAAGACTATCAATACGATCATCGAGCGTACAGGTGTTAAGATCGATATCACAGACGAAGGTGCGGTATCTATCTGTGGAGTTGATCAGAAGAGCATGGATGAGGCAGCTAACATGGTTAAGATCATTGCAACTGATTTTGAAGCAGGACAGATCTTTACAGGTAAAGTTGTCAGCATCAAAGAGTTTGGTGCATTCGTTGAATTTGCACCGGGTAAAGAGGGAATGGTACACATTTCCAAGATCTGTAAAGAAAGAATCAATCGTGTTGAGGATGTTCTCACACTTGGTGATAAAGTTAAGGTTGTCTGCCTTGGCAAAGACAAGATGGGAAGAATCAGCTTCAGCATGAAGGATGTACCGGAAGAAGCGTAAAAATTATGAGATATCACAATATTACCAAGGACGATATGCTTAATGGCGACGGACTTCGTGTAGTGCTCTGGGTGGCAGGATGCAATCACTGCTGTCCGGAGTGCCAGAATCCTGTCACCTGGGATCCAAACGGCGGACTGCCTTTCGGTGAGGCAGAACGCAAGGAGATTTTTGCGGAACTGGATAAGGATTATGTGAGCGGAATTACCTTTTCAGGTGGAGATCCACTGCACCCGGCAAATATCACTGAGGTAACAGCCTTTGCGAAGGAGATCAGAAGGAGATATCCTGGCAAAACAATCTGGCTTTATACAGGTTTCCTCTGGGAGGAGATCTGCAAAGAAGAGATTGTGCGTTATCTGGATGTCTGCGTAGACGGTGAATTTGAGGTGGACAAGAAAGAACTTTCCCTTAAATGGAAAGGTTCCAGCAATCAGAGAGTGATCGATGTTCCCAAAACTCTTCATGAAGGAAAAGTCGTATTGCATAAATAAGAAATATACAGGCAGTTCAAGTATACGTCAGGTGTACCTGAACTGCTTTTTTACTGAATCAGTCAGTGATGATCACAAATATTGTTACTGTTCACTCCGTTTACAGTAACGTAGCCAAAATTCATTCCAGATTGCCTGCGGCAATGGAATTTTGGCTCGTATGTCTCGGGATTTTGGCATATTCATGCCAAAACACCTCGCGGGATAGTGGTGTGTGAACAGTAACCAAATATTCAGCTATGAGTGTACTTCGAAGCAGGTGTGTTAGCTTTGCATGACCAGACAGGAGGAAAAACAGATGAAACGAATCGCAAAATTTCACAAAGTAAGTAAAGAACGCTTTACAGCAGACTGGATGGATACGTTTGCACAGTCTCAGGAAGAAGCAGAGAAAGTATACGAAGCCATCCGTCTGCCAAAGCGGGCAACAGCAGGCAGCGCAGGCTATGATTTCTTTGCACCTGCTGAATTTACTCTGAAACCGGGTGAGACAGTGAAGATTCCTACAGGCATCCGGGTAGAAATGCAGCCGGAATGGGTGCTGAAATGTTATCCGAGAAGCGGACTTGGGTTCAAATACCGTCTTCAGCTCAACAACACCGTTGGTATTATTGACAGTGATTATTTCTATTCAGATAACGAAGGGCATATTTTCTCAAAGATCACAAATGATTCCAATGAAAACAAAACTCTGACAATCCCGGCAGATACAGGATTCATGCAGGGAATCTTTGTAGAGTATGGAATCACAGTAGATGATGATGCTACAGAAATCCGTAACGGAGGATTTGGAAGTACTACTGCGAAATAGTGAGAAAAAGAAATGTAATGTTCTGGCGGAGCATATTTCACAAAGTTTATAGATGAAATCAGAGCCAGAATGTAAAAAAAGTAGAACATAGGGATGAATCTGAGATTTTTACTTTACGTTCTGCTTTTTCTTTGTTATAATATTTTGAGATTCAAAATATTTGCAATACATACAATTCAAGCGTATATACTGCGGAACAGTTATTCGATTATGAACAAGTAACGAAGCGGATGATTTTATCCGCTTGACTAAAAAATATCAGGCAAAGAAATAAATTCAGGGAGAAAAGTTATGATCATCGAGCCAAAAGTAAGAGAATATATCTGCACAACCGCACATCCGCAGGGATGTGCAGAGAGTGTGCGCAATCAGGCAGATTACGCCTGTAAACAGGGAATGGTAAACGGAACAAAAAAAGCACTGATCATCGGATGTTCTACAGGCTACGGCCTCGCATCACGAATCTGCGCACTGGAAAACTGTGGTGCGGACACCCTTGGGATTATGTTTGAACGTCAGGCAAATGGCAGAAGAACAGCGACACCGGGATGGTACAACACTGCGGAATTTCATCGCCTGGCAGCAGAAAAAGGTGCCTATGCCAAGACTGTCAACGGAGATGCTTTTTCAAAAGAAATAAAAGATAAAGCAATTGAGCTGATCAAAAAAGATCTGGGAAAGGTGGATCTGGTAGTTTACAGTCTGGCAGCGCCAAGACGTACAGATTCTGAAGGAAAAATCTGGTCCTCCTGCCTGAAGACTACAGGTGAGGCTTTCACAGAAAAGAGTCTTGATCTGCGAAACAATGAGATTACAGAGAAAACAGTAGAACCGGCTACTGAAGAAGAGGTTTTAAACACAGTCAAAGTTATGGGCGGCGAAGACTGGGCAGACTGGATTGATGCGCTGAAAGCAGCAGATGTACTGACTGAGAATGCAGTAACCGTAGCATATTCCTATATCGGACCGGAACTTACTTATCCAATTTACTATCACGGAACCATCGGAACTGCCAAACAGCATTTACAGAAAACAATGTCTGAGATCAACCAGGCACACCCGGATGTCTGTGCGGTAATATCAGTAAATAAAGGTCTTGTAACTCAGGCAAGTGCAGCAATTCCGGTTGTGCCGCTGTATTTTGCAATCCTCTATAAAGTAATGAAGAAAGCCGGAAATCATGAAAACTGCATTCAGCAGATTGCCAGACTATTTACACAGAAACTCTACACACCAACAGGCTTCCAGACAGATGAGAATGGTTTCATTCGTATGGATGATTACGAACTGACGCCGGAGATTCAGGAAGAAGTAAAAAAATGCTGGAAAGCTGTTACTACAGACACTGTAAAGGAATATTGCGATATTGATGGTTACTGGGAAGATTTCTATCATATGTTTGGATTCCGATATGAAGATATCGACTATACTCAGGATGTGGATGCTGATATAGAAATTGATGGAGTTGTAATGTAATAAAAAATTCTCTCTTAACAAATGATCATGAAGTATATTGGTTCATAAATGTTAAGAGAGAATTTTTTATTTTGCCTTATGCACCGGATCTGCCGGGTATCCGCTGCGAAGTTTCTGCATTCCACGCTGGAGCGCATCTTTGGAGTTTTTCCAGTCAGCATCCTTATTTCTGTAATCAAACTTATCTGACAGCCATACCAGATCTTCTTCCATACGCTGGAAGTTTTCATCCATCAGCCTGAACATGGCAGGATAAAACTCAGCCTTTTCTTTATCATTCAGATATTTATCTGCACCGTTGCACAGAATCCCGAAGTGATGCAGACAGAAGCCTTTACTGCGCAGAATTTTATTTTTAAATTCATTATCCTGCCGATACAGCCAGAAAAAAGTTTCCATATACCGTTTAAATGTATCCTCAATATTCTGACAGATAAAACAGTTGCAATCCTTAAAAGCAGTCCATGTAGCAATCGGATTCTTATCTGCGCTGGAATCTGAAAGGCGGAAACGCGCGAGGACCGAGGATTTTCCGGGTGAAAAAGAATCAAACTGCTTTCTCATCTCTTCCCGAAGTTTATGATAATGAGTCTGAAGAATCAATGCATTCCCAAGAGTATTCCCATAATCAAACATTTTCTTCATATGTACCCTGCAAAATCCCGCCTTATCCGTCTGATCCCGGATGTCACTTTCCATATAAGAAGAACTGTTACCCAGTACAAAATCCAGCGAGTTCTGCTCCAGTTCCCGCTCAATAAAACAGAAAGGACACTCATCACTGGCATTTACCGCATCATTAAGTGGAATGGTATATAACTTTTCTTTCATTTCTATATACTCCATACATCATAGTTTCTGTTCCCTTTATTGTGCATAGAATTTCCGGGAATGTCAAGCAAAAGATTTCCTGTTACTGTAAACGGGTTACTGTGAACGGAGTGAACAGTAATGATTTCTTTTGCAGAGTTGATTTAGAAAAGGGCAGTATGATATTATATATATAGTTGAATGCAAACATATGTAAAAAAT
>ERZ839823.1574-NODE-1574-length-21998-cov-2.810327_pt1 | contig 21998 bp, 11 predicted proteins | sample MGYA00519862_ERZ839823 | MGnify/ENA primary metagenome ERZ839823 (study PRJEB31850, sample SAMEA3708853) | human gut metagenome | biome: human gut; feature: human-associated habitat; material: faeces | place: China | collected 2014 ...
AGTCGTCCCGCATCAGCTGCGCCTTGCCGTCTACCATGGCGATGGCGCCCTCGTGGCACGCCGCGGCGCAGGCGCCGCAGCCGTTGCATTTTTCCCGGTTGATTTCAATAATTCTGCGAATCATAATCTGTTCCTCCTGTTTTTTTGGGGGAAACTCTGAACAAATCACCTTCGGCTGGACAGCGAACCTTTTTCCCTAGCCGTGCGGCTTCACAAGCGGGAAATACACAAAGTATTCCTCCACTTGTGAAGCCTTCGTCTAGGAAAAAATCTCTCGCCGCCAGCTCTCGCCGATTTGTCCAGAGCTTCCCTTGACTTTATGGCCACAGTTTACTATACTATTGCAAAAACGTATGTTGGAATTCCAACAAAGGAGCGATTATGGAAGCATATTATGAAATATTGTCCCAATGTCCGCTGTTCACGGGGATAACGCGGCAGGAAATGCCGGAAATACTGAACTGTCTGGACAAAAAGGTGGTCGAGATACCAAAAGGCGACCCGGTGTTTCTGGAAGGGGAGCCTGCCCGGTTCGTGGGGGTCGTGCTGTCCGGCGGGGTGCAGATCGTCCGGGACGATTACTACGGAAACCGAAGCGTGCTGACGGTGGCCGCGCCCGGCGGGCTGTTCGCGGAAGCTTTCGTCTGCGCGGGGCTGGAGACATTGCCGGTCAGCGCCTTTGCCGTGCAGAACAGTACCGTGCTCCTGCTGGATTGCCGGCGGGTGATGACCGGCTGCGGCCATGACTGCCTGTTCCACAGCCGGCTGGTATACAATCTTTTGCAGGGCATCGCTCAGAAAAATCTGGTGCTGACGGAGAAGATACGGTTCATGTCCCGGAAAACGACCCGGGAAAAGCTGATGGAATTCCTGCTCGATCAGGCAAAGCGCCACGGCAGCGCGGAGTTTACGATCCCCTATGACCGTCAGGCGCTGGCGGATTATCTGGGCGTGGAGCGGAGCGCCATGTCGGCGGAGATCGGGAAGCTGCGGAAGGACGGGCTGATCGAAACCGGCGGCGCGTGGTTCCGGGTGGCGGCTTCTGACGGAAAATAATTACAAATGTGTAACAATATGTGGATTCTGACGGCTTTTTCGACACAAGATGTTGTGGGGATTTTAAAAATTGTATTGACAATTTCTTAAATCGGTCTTATAATACTGAATAGAGAAACACGAGCAGAGGCGCTGCGTCCGTAACGGCGGTTTCGTCAGGGGGCAGGGCTTAACAAGGAAATGGGGTAGGATGCCCCGCATTGACCAATACCGTGTGCGTTTAGAAGCCTGTCCGTTGGCGAAAGCCAGTCATTGGGGCGACCTGAGAAGGCAGGGCAGGTTTTGCTTGAGGCGCGAGTCGGGAGACCTACTGTTTCGTCAGAATGTTGCTTCGGAATGGTCATGGCGATGTTCTACCCGTCGGTGGAACACGCGATGACCATTTTTTGCGTGGTTTCTCTAAAATTACAACCTAATTCATGTTTCCGTGGCCGGGCGGGGCGTTCAGACTGCCCGGCTGAACAAGAGAACGGGGTGCGAGTCCCCACGCTGCCGGCACTGTAAGTGTCGAGACGGCCTGCCGTTGGTGAAAGCCGGTCATTGGAGAATTCCGAGAAGGCAGACAGGCCGCCGCTCGAGACACAAGTCAGGAGACCTACGGAAACAGACAGCGGCCGCTTTGCCCCGGGAATTGGGCGGAGACGGTCGGTTTTCGGCGCAGAAAAACGGCTGCGGCGGTCTATTGTTTTGGACTGCCGCAGCGTTTCTTATTTTGTAGAAGCGCCGATAAGTTTGCTATTACCGGATCCCGCGTACCCCCTTGCGCGAGCCTGTAATAAGTGAGAGCTGTTTTGATTGCCCAAGGAACAGCTTTTCCTCCCTGGATGCCGCCGCCGGAGCAGAGGCGGCGGCATTACCGGGAAGCCTGGAAAGTCTCCGCCGGATGACGGCGGCGTACATACATGACCCGGCACAGAATGACATCCCAACGAAGAAAAACGGGAGGCCGCCGGAATGAATTCCGCTTTACGCCTGCGGGCGTTGCAATACCATATAATGAGGAGGTTTATTTATGAAGAGAAGACTACTGGCATTCCTGCTGGCGTTTGTGATGACGTTCAGCCTTGTGCCGGTAAACACGTTTGCCGCAGAGGCAGATGCAGCCGCTCTTTACACCAACATTACCACGGAATCCGGCGAAAATGTGACCGTCGAGTATGTGGAAACGGTTGTTGGTGAAGCGGCGTGGGGTGAATCGATCAACACACCGTATTACCATGTGACGATTCCTGAAGGAACCGAAAAGGTGCTTCTCACCTATCCGGAAAGTGTCAATCTTGTGCTTTCCGGGGATGACACGGCAGGTTTCTTCTACAGAAATACGTACCCGGGACAAAGCACGATTGATTTCGGCGGGGCTCTCACGGTTGCGACCAACAATGACGGAAGCAAGACGGTGACCATTCCTGTTGAAAATTTCATGCTGAGTACGGATGGTTCAGTTGCTGTGGGCATGGCATACTACGTTGACGAGGAGAACCAGTCTGCTGCCGAATTCTTTGACTTTACTTACGCAGCCCCGACCCATGCGGTTACCCTGACCCCCGGCGATGGCTATACCCTGACCGGAGAAGCCACGGTAGAGGACGGCAAGGACTACAGCTTCACCGTCACCATCGCCGACGACTACGAGATGGAAGACAACTTCGTAGTCAAGGCCAACGGCGAAACGCTGACGGCCGGTGAAAGCGGCAGCTACACGGTTGAGAACGTCACTGCCGATCTGACCATTACCGTCGAGGGCGTCGTGAAAAAGCAGGCTGCCGGTCACGCTGTGACTTTGACTCCCGGCGAGGGCTATACCCTGACCGGAGAAGCCACGGCAGAGGATGGCAAGGACTACACCTTCACCGTGACCGTGAGCGAAGGCTACGACGCGGCCAACATGGTCGTCAAGGTCAACGGCGAGGAAGTTACCGCGGTTGACGGCGTTTACACCGTCGAGAAGGTTTCTGCCAACCTGACCATCACTGTTGAGGGCGTGACGGAGAAGCCCGCTGTATGGACAGCCAGCTTCGATATCCCCGAAGACGAAAAGGCCAACATTGCTATCGGCGGCGAGGATGACTGGTTCAATGACCGCATCACCTTCGGCACCGACAAGGACACCAAGTTTGAGTCCGTTGAAATCCTCATCCGGTTCAACCCTGAGACGACCCAGCTGCATCATGTGATGCCTCAGGGTCTCACGCAGGAGCTGGATAACGAGGCGGGCACTCTGAAGCTTTCCATCGGCGAAAGCGGCAGCGGTGTGTCCAATGACATGATCCTCAGAGAATGCACTTACCTCCTTGCGTTCGCCCCCAAGGCCCTGGGCGACGCCACCGTCACCATGGAATACTTCAAGGTAGACGGCAAGGATCTGCTGACCGCGCCTGTTGCACTTGCGAGAACAATCGGCTATAAGGTCAACTGGACTGAGGATGCCAGCTACACCGTTACCGGCGAAAAGTACGCGGCGGTTGACGGCACCTACACCTTCACCGTAGCGGCCAACGAAGGCTACGACGGCACCAATATGGTCGTCAAGGTCAACGACGCCGAGGTTACTGCGGTTGACGGCAAGTACACTGTCGAGAAGGTTTCCTCCGACCTGACCATCACCGTCAGCGGCGTGAAGAAAATCATTATTGGCCTGTCCGCTCTGAGATTCGGCAGCACCGACAGCATCAGAAGCGCGAAGTATTTCGATATGACCCCGTCCTTCGATCCGGCTGTCAAGGAATACACCATGCTCGTACCGGACACAACCAATGCTGTTTACGTCTGGGCAACCCGCGGTGCGGACCTGACCAGCAAGGCGAAGATCACTGCCGCATGGACGAGCATGAGCACCGGCAAGGCTTCGACCACGACGATCACCTCCGGCAGCTCCAGCGGCAAAAACCTGTCTGGCTTCAACATCGCCAGCGCCGAATCCAACACCCTCACCATCACCGTGACCGATGACGGTTCCACGGACGTTTACACCGTCAAGACTGTCCGCATTGACCCGTCTCTGACGAAGCTGGCTTTGGATGGCGTCAAGGTCAACGAGACCTTCTCTGCCACCAAGAAGACCTACACCGCGATGACTACGAAGGACAGCGTTACCGTTCTGGCGACACCTCGCGGCGAGGACTACACCGTGACCTACAACGGCGAGACCAGCAATGTCATTCCGCTGTCCGCAGGCGAGAACAAGATCGAGATCGTCGTCACCAATAAGGACGGCTACACCAATTCCTACAACCTCACCGTCACCAAGGCTGACCACTCCGTCACCATCCCCACCGACGAGAGCTACCTCGTCACCGGTAAGGAAGCCGCTATGGACGGCGCGGACTACACCTTCAAGGTGGAAGTCGATTACCGCTACGAGGCGGGCGAAGACTTTGCCGTGAAGGTCAACGGCGAAACCGTGACCGGTGAGAAGGGCACTTACACCGTCAAGAACGTCACCACAGATCTGGTCATCACCGTCGAGGGCGTGACGAAGAAGGTTCTGAAGCCCGTAACGGTCTACTTCTCCTTCTCTCACGACGATAAGTTCGAGTCCTGCGAGCAGTCCGGCCAGACCGTGGCTCTGAAGAAGGTCACCGTTCCTTACTTCGATCTGGCACTGTACGGCCTTGAGGACTTCTACTTTGCCTCTGAGGACTACGGCCCCGCCAGCGGCGATCCCACCGGCGGCCCCGGCAGTGCTCTGGACCCCGGCACCAAGGAATTCGCTTACGGCAAGATCACCATGCTGCACCTGTTCCTCTATGCCACCGAGGTTTACTATCTGGGCATTGACCCTGCGGATGCGGGCAAGGGCTATCTGGCGGATAATGGTATGGGCACCGATATCTTCAATTACAGCGGTTCTACGGGCTCCATCTTCCTGCAGAATATCTGGAATTACGACCTGAACCTGAACTACTATCTGAACTACGAGTATCCTCTGGCCTCTGCGGGCTGGGGCAGCACATGCGATCAAATCCTGCTCCGCGACGGCGACATCGTCACCCTCGGCCACTTCACCGACTGGAGCTTCTTCAACGATACCACCAGCATCTTTAATTACATCGTAGCCGACAAGACGGATCCCGTTCAGGGCGACAAGATCAAGCTGGAGCTGTACCATGCGGGCGCTGACATGTATGGTACTTACAACACTGCCCACACCCTCATCGACTACAGCCCCAGTGTTTACTGCACGCCTGTCAACGATATCGTTTCCGGCGACGTGACCACATGGCAGTATGTGGGAAATGCGGAAGCTGACGGCAGCCTGGTCGTGGATACCAGCACTCTGGCTCCCGGCGAGTATATCTTTGCTCTGGCCGGCCAGCCCGGTAAGGAGAACCCCGGCGTCATCTGCTCCACCCCCGGCGGCATCCGCCTGACCATCCACGAGAAGCCCGTCGTGAAGGGCGATATCAACGGCGACGGTGTGATCAACTCCACCGACGTAATGGCTCTGTTCAACGCGATCAACTCCGGCGATGACCTCGACGCCGCTGTTGCAGACGTCAACGGCGACGGCGTGATCGATGCCCGCGACGTGATGGCGCTGTACAACATCATCAAGAGCGACAACTGATCCAGCAGATGGTTTGCCGGCCGGAATATCCTGTTTTGACCGGCAAACCCCACCTTACCGGTACTTGACTCAAAGCAAAAAGACAACTTCTGACAGGAGGATGTTATGAAAATTTTTAAGAAATCCATGTGCCTGCTCCTCGCGGTAGTCATGGTTCTCGGCATGGCGATCACCGCCTCCGCCGTGGAGACCACGGAAACCATGAGCGTGACGGCCAGCAAGGCCAACCCGGCGGTTGGCGAGGAATTCAGTATTTATCTGAACGCCAGCGGCAATATCGCCGAATGCGGATGCTTCCAGATGGACCTGTACTACGATCAGGATCTGTTCGAGTACGTGGGCGCAAACACCGCTTTCACACCCAACCACAACACCAATAAGACCACCGGCGCGCGGTATATCCGCCTGACGTGGCTTGACCTGACCAGCCAGACCGTGATCCCCAAGGGGCAGTTCTGCGAGCTGAAGTTCAAGGTCCTGAAGGCTGGCGAATATCACTTCCAGCTGACCAACATCGTCATTTCGGATTATAAGGGCGACGCCATCATGAATGTTGCCACTGCTCCCGGCTCCGTGGACGTGGCTGCAACGGAAGCCCCCGCCTTCGTCGGCTACGCAGTTTCCGCTTCCGAGGACAAGACTGTCACCGTCGGCGAGAGCGCCGAGGTCAAGATCAATGTTTCCAACAGCGACAGCATCATCACCACCTACAACGCCTATGATCTGACCCTGACCTATGACACCGACAAGCTGACCTACAATTCCTGCACCGCCGCCGACGCTCTGGCAGTCGTGAAGGAAGACGTTCCCGGCACCATCCGTGTGATCGGCTTCGGCGATGACAAGAATCTGGACACCCCCGCCGCTACCCTGAGCTTCACCGCCAAGGGCACGGGCGAAGCGGAAGTGAAGATCACCTCTGCCAAGGTTGACATCGGCTCTCAGGCCGTCGGCAGCGACGCCCCTGCGGCTTTCCTCCTGGACGACACCACCGTGATCAAGGTGACCGGCTACACCGTCACTTTGGGCGAGGGCCTGTCCGGTGAATCCACCGTCGCTCCCGGCGCGGACTACACCTTCACCGCTACCGACGCGGACAACTACGACTACGTTATCTCCGCCACCATGGGCGGCGAGACCACCACTGCCAACGACAACGGCGACGGCACCTACACCATCCCGGGTGTCACCGGCAATCTGGTGATCAATGCCACCATGACGCCCAAGAGCTACAATGTCACCGTGGAAGGCACCGGCGCAGGCGATGTGACCGCTGCCGATAAGGCCACTTACCGACTACACCTTCACCGTGACCGAGGACGGCAACTATACCTATAACACCACCGTGACCGTGGGCGGCAAGACCTATTCTCTGGGCGCTCCCGAGAACGGCAAGTACACCATCCCCGGCACCGACATCAAGGGTGACATTGTGATCAGCGTCACCAAGACCGTGAAGCCCTCCTCCGTGGTTTCCGTCACCAAGCCCGATTACGTAAAGGGCAACGACACCGCCACCAAGGGTCAGGATTACACCTTCACCGTCGATAAGGAAGAAGGCTATGATTACTCCGAGCCTACCGTCAAGGTCGGCGATGTGGATGTGACCGACAAGGTGGTCAAGAACGGCGATGGCAGCTACACCATCCCCGGCTCCACCATCACCGGCAACATCATCATCGAAGTGACCAAGACCGCGGCTGTTGCTGTGGACGTCGTTGAATACCTCACTCTGGACGGCAAGGTCATGTACCTTGTGACCGCTTCCGGCACTCTCCCCGAGGGTCAGGTTGCCAAGTACGACGGCATGAGCATGTTCTTCTCCGAGAAGTACAACGCATACGCTTATCTGGTTATCTCTGCGGATAATCTGGAGGCTGTGAAGGCGGAAGCCGCTGCGAAGGTCAAGGTCGCGGAAGGCACCTCTGCCGGAACCGTGGATTACAGCGGCGATGTGAACGGCACCGGCCTGACCGACGTCAACGACGCTCAGCTGACCTACGATATGTACAACACCAAGTACAGCAGCTTCGATGTTGTCTCCATGCTGAAGTTCCTGAATGCCGATGTGAGCGGCGACAAGAAGGTCAATACCGCTGACGCTACCGCTATCGTCAACCTCATCCCATAATTTTCTGAATGACCGGGTCTTCTGACCCGAAACCAAAGTGCCTCCCCCGCCTTTCACGGCGGGGGAGGCCAGACCGCAGAATTCGGAGGGTCACAGGTGTCCCTATGGAAAGTGGGGACAGCTGTGAATTTCCGATACCTTTGCCGTAGGATGTGAATTTTATGAAAAAGAGAATTTTGTCCAGCCTGCTTGCTTTTGTAATGCTTTTGTCCGCCCTGCCCATGGGAGTTTATGCCGCGGAAACGCGCTATTCGGTCGCCGCTTCGCCGGATCAGACTACGGATGTTGGGAAGACCGTCAGCATGAGCGTGTCCGTCTCCGGGGGAAAGTACAATGCCTATGATCTGGTGCTGACCTATGACGCCGCGCGGCTGACCTATGTGTCCGGTCAGGCGGCGGATAAAGGGGCTTCGGTAACCGAAAAGAGCGGAAGCATCCGCGTCATCGGTTACGGCGCGGATAAGTCCGCTTCCACGAAGGTCGTAACCCTGACATTCAAGACAAAGGCGGCGGGGACGGCGGAGGTCAGGATTTCCTCGGCGAAAATCGACGCCGGCGCGAACGCCCCGACCAAGGACACGCCTGCGGCCAAGATCAACAGAAGCACCACTAAGTTTACCATCCAGCCGGGTTACACCGTGACGCTGGAGGATGGTCTGACCTCCGACAGCCTGAGCGCGGCGGCGGGGGAAGACTATACCTTCCGGGCGACGGATCCGCTTCACTATGATTACAAGCCCTCGGCGAAGATCGGCGGCAAGGGCGTCACGGTCAAGGATAACGGCGACGGCACCTATACCATCCCCGGCGGCGAGATCACCGGAAACATCACGGTCAAGGCCAACAGAACCCCCAAGACCTATAAGGTAACATTCAAGGGCGAGGATCTGTCGGGCGAGAATTCCGCGCCTTATAACACGCCTTACCATTTCAAGCTGAACCGGAAGGCCGGATACAGCTACGTTCTGCGTGTGACCATCGGCGGAAAATCTTACACCGGCTACAAGGCGGAGAACGGCGGCTACGTGATTCCGGGTGCGGCCGTCACAGGCGACATTGTCGTCACCGCGCAGAAAACCAAGATCAATTCCGGCGGCGGAAGCTCCAGCGGCGGCTCAGGCGGCGGAAGCTCTGCCAAGTATGTGTCGGTCAGCTTCATCGGCTCCGGCGCGGACGACGCGGTGGGCAGGAAAACCACACGGCGCGGTTCGGATTATACATTCCGCATTGATCGTAAGGACGATACCGATTATGACGTTTCCGCAAGGGTCAACGGCGTCACCGTCAAATGTACCTACGACAGTAAAAAGAATATTTACCGTATTTCGGGCAGCGAGGTTACAGGAGATATCACCATCACGATTACGAAGGGCGCCCCGGTGGAGGTCAACGTATACGTCACGCTGGATAAGCAGAGCATGTACCTTGTGACTTACAGCGGCAGCGTTGAAGATGGGCATGTCCCCATGTACGACGGACAGAATATGTACTGGTCGGAAGCCTACAACGCCTACGCATGGCTGGTGATTTCCTCTGCTGATGAAAAAGAGGTCGTGCGGACTGCCCGGAACAGTATCATCATCGGAGAAGGGGAGGCCGCCGCCTCCATCGACTACTCCGGCAACGTTGATCTCAGCGGGCGCATCGATGTGGACGACGTACATCTCGACCACGACGTGTACAACGCGAGATACACGCTGGTAAGCATGGTGATGCACAAATTCCTGAACGCAGATGTCAACAGAGACCGGAAGGTGGACGTAAAGGATGCGGTGTGGATCGTCAACCGCATTCTCAGCGGACAGCAAGGAGCGTGACATATGAAGAAAATCACCAGTGTCATTCTGGTCATCGCATTGATATTCGCGCTGGCCGTGACGGCCATGGCGGCGGAGATCGCGGACTGCACCGTGTCCGCCGATTCCGTGTCGGCGACGGCGGGGGGGACTGTGACTGTACCCATCCGCATTTCCGGGAACCGGGGCTTTACCAATTTCGGCATTGCTCTGGACTATGACCGGGAGCAGCTGGAGCTGCTGAGCATCCAGACGGCGGAAGGGGAAACGCCCTATCTCTGCGGCACGACGGCTGCCGTGAATACCCAATGGACAGGTACGGACGAGAAGACCTTTGGCTACGTCACGGCTGCTCTGGAAGAAGCCGCGACGGCAGACGGAATTCTGTTCACGGCCACGTTCCGGGTCAGTGGGGATTTTTCCGGCAATGCGGCGGTGCAGCCGGTGGTGCAGTATATGCGCAGCAACAAACGGCTGCTGTCTGTATTTGACGCCATTCCCGTCACGACCGTGAGCGGAACCGTATCGACGGTTCTGGTGGGAGACTATGACCAGAACGGAACGGTAAACGCGCTTGACGTCATGGGCCTGTACAGAGCTGTGATAAGCGGCACGGATTTCTCGGAAGAGGATCTTGACCGTCTGGATGTCAACCGGGACGGTATGATCAACGCGCTTGACATAATGGCAATTTATGGGATCGTATCGGGCGGTCAGGAATGACCCGACCCACAGAAAAGGAGCGAAATATGATGAAAAAAGTTCTGTCCTGCTTACTTGCGGTCATGCTTTTCCTGACCTGCATTCCCACGGCGATGGCAGTGGATAACGCCCGTGACTTCTTCTTCGAGCTGTCCGTGGACGGCAGCGATAAGAAAGAGGTACAGCCCGGCGACATCATTCAGGTGGATTTCAACCTGAAACGGTCGGATAGCGGCGACGCCTACACCATGTACGGTATGCAGAACGAAATTCGCTACGACAGCAATTTCTTCGAACTGGTGGAGGGCAGCGCCCTGCTGAGCAACGGCATTTCCACGACGGACATCGGCCTGCGGGACAATTACCGGGAATTTTACATGAACTTTGTGTCCCTGTCCGGCGGCGAGGAATGGAATGCTCAGCGTCTGGTCGGCTCCTTCAAGCTGAAGGTGATCGCCACGTCCGGCGTGTCCAAGATCACGAATCAGGACTATCTGGTGTCCACCAAGGACGGAACCGATGAATATAAGGCGTCCTGTCAGGATGTGACCATCATCATTTCCACCGACTGCACGGTCACGTTTGAGCCAAACGGCGGCACGGCGGTTCCCAGCCAGACCGTCCGGTACGGCGAGACCGTGGAGCGGCCGGACAATCCTACCCGGGAGGGCTACCATCTGGTGGGCTGGTATTCGGATATCGACCTCCAGAATCCGTGGGATTTTGACACCGACACCGTTCAGGGCAATGTGACCCTGTACGCAAGATGGGAGAAGGGCGACGCGCCTGAGACGGATGCTGACGGCACCGGCAGCGGTCTGTGGTGGCTACTGGGTCTGGGCCTGCTTGGTCTGCTGCTTCTGCTCCTGCTTCTCCTGCTGCTGGGCAGAAAGACGGTTCACTTCGAGACCGGCTGCGACAGCAAAGTCAAGGATCAGAAGGTGAAGAAGGGCAGTCTGGTGACACGTCCCGAGCAGCCGGTTCGTCCGGGCAGAGCCTTTGCCGGATGGTACGCAGATGAGAGCTGCACCAAGCGCTGGGATTTTGATAACGACAAGGTTGAAGATAATATGACACTCTACGCAAAGTGGCTATAAGTTCATGCGCCCCCACCCGGATTTTTCCGGGTGGGGCACACGTGCATTCTGCGGGGGCACGTGAATTGGGGCAAATTCCGAAGACAAAAGGAATGGCAGTATGGATTGGAATTCATTATTTCACAGCAAATATCTGCGGGGAGGCCTGTGCGCAGTGCTGATCGCGATCCTGCTGGGACTGTGGCTTCCGGGAACGGGGCTGAAGGAGGCCCAGCCGGATGACCCCCTGCAAGGGGAGGGCGTCCGGGAGATCACGGTGCTGAAGCTGGGGGAGAATTTGGAGCAGCTGAACACCATTTCGGTTCCCAGCGGCGGTCAGACAAAATCCACAGAGCCGAATGACAAGGTCAGCGAGACCCGTCCGGAAGAAACACAGCCAGATTCCTCTACGGATGACGGCAGCGACGGTCAGGAGGACGGAGATCAGGGCGCCGACGGCGGGGAAGTGTCTCCCTCGGAGCTGTCGCTGGTCTTGACCTGGAACGCAAAGGGCATTGCCTGTGCCGCGGGCAACACGCAGGCGTTTTCCATAAGCAGCTATGAGCTGAACGAGGACTTGTTCCGGTTTCGCGTAAGCCTGACCGGAACGCTGGCGCAGGACGCAAAGATTGTGAATGGCATCTCCATTACGGAATCCACCCAGACGGCAAGAGAACTGAAGTGGCCCAGCGACTCATTGATCATGAATCCGGCAGCGGGAACGGACAAAGAAGTTTACAATTTTTCATTTACGGTCAGGACTGCGGAACGGGATGTGTTTTTCCGGTATAAGATCACCTATCAGAAGCTCCCGGATGTGCAGCTTTCCTTTACATGGCGGGGAACCGGCAATCACAAAGGCACGCTGCTTTGCCTGCCCAATGGCAGTGTTACGGATAAAATCAAGAACAACCAGCTGGCCGGAGGCGGGATAAGCTACGAGATGAAATTGGTCGGCAGCGATGCCGAAAGTGCGGGCGCAAAAATTTTGAATGCCAGCTATATCTCCGTTGGAACAGGCGAGAGCGATGAATTGGATTACAAAAAAGGACAGGGTTCCTTTGCTGTAAGAATGCCGACGGGTGAAACCTCCAATACATATCGGATTTCGGTTTCCGCTCTTGCAAACGGTCATACGGCTCACTTTGAAGTCATTCTGCACGTCGGAAATGATGTCACACTGCAAATGAGTTATACGCTCAATGATGGCAGTCGGAGAGAGATTTTCTGCCAGAATAAGCAGTCCAGAACAGCGGACACTGTGTATGACGACGAGCTGACCGAGGATATATTGCCATATGAAATATCTATTGTCGGCTCCGATGCCGATGGTGTTGAGATTACCTCTGTCAAATGCACCCAACCCGGCAACGAAAACAAAACCAAGCACCTCAGGGCATCGGACACGGTTCCACTTTACCTGAATAAAGGAAAAACCGGACAGAACAATTTTACGGTCGAAGCAAAGGACGACTCGGGAAATCAGTATACCTTCAAAATCAATGTTCCCTACAAGCATAAGGGAACGAACAGCATAGAAATCCTTTTGAACCTCAAAGATCAGGATGAAATTCCCAACGAAGTCATAACCATTCTGAAGGTTTCCGCGCAGGGAAAAGATGCGGCAGGAAATGCGGTCAGCATTCCGGCAAAGGGGACGAATGAATATATTCAGGTTACGCTGGATGGAATTGAGGTCACGGATCCTACCTCCTCCAGGGATGCCTGGGAGTACGGCCTGTTTCCGTCTAATCCGGAGACGGGGGACAGAAAGGAACATGCCCTCTATGTTTACGCCGAGGACGCTTACGGCAACTGGGGGAAAGCGGAGCTGACGCTGAATGGTTTCCGCGTAGAACCCGGACAGAAAATCGGGGACGCGAAGATTTATGTGGACATGACGGTGCTGGGGGTAGGTGTTGTCGGCCCTATCCCTTATGAGGTTCTGGCGGACGAGCCGATTTCCTATGTGGTCGCCAAGGCGATCATGGGAAAGGACACCGGCGAACCCTTCGGTGCGGCAAGCGATACTCTCGGCTGGCGGGGCGATTACGGCGGGACGCTGGACACTGGTTTCTATCTGCGGAGTTTGAATACCGACTATCACGCAGATGCACTGGAAGATGCGGTCTGGCCGGGAAGCACGGAAGAGGAAGTGCTGGAAGCTATCGACGCCCGGTTCGGCGCGGGGACTGGTCTTGCAGTTCTGTGGCGCTGCCTGTACCGCAACGGACTGAACAAAAGCGCCGGCTCCGGCAGCACCTTCGGCGAGTTCGATTATACCAGCGGCTCCGGGTGGATGTACTCGATAGGCGGCAGCTATTACCCGGGTCAGTCCATGTCTGCGGTGCGTCTGAAGGACGGAGATGTGCTGACGCTGCGCTACACTCTGGCCTACGGGTGGGACATCGGCGGCGGCAGCGACAATTACGGCAATGTTGTGGGATACTGTGTCGAAGGGCGCAATGGCACAATTTATGTTAACCATCGATGGGAAACCGCAGAAGACCCGGACGGCTCCGTTCGCTACGTGTGCCGCTGCTGCGGCATGGTTCAGGACTGCCCCCACGCGCATATGACCTACAAGGATTTGGAGGACGGAACCCATATTCTGCTCTGCGAGGATTGTCAGGCGGTCATCGGCGACCCGCTCCCCCACAACTGGACATACGACGCCGGGGACACGGAGGACAGCCACGTCTGCGCGGAATGCGGCGCGGCGGAGCAGCATTTCTGGAAGGAAGTGGAAGGCACCAACACTGCCACCTGCACCGAGCCGGGCGTCAGAACGGTCAGATGCAGCGTCTGCGGCATGGAAAAGGAAGAAGAAGCCGAAGCGAAAGGACACACGCTGGACAATCGCTGGAACCACACGGCGCTGGAGCACTATCAGAAATGCTCGACCTGCGGCGAGGAATTTGGGCGCGGAAATCATGAGTACACATATAGTGAGGACTGGGACGATTATGAGTGCCGTATCTGCCATGTGCTCCACGAAGAAATCTGCGGCGGCGCCCTGATGATTCAGGAAGCTACCTGCCAGAGAATCGTGTACCACTGTGACAGCTGCGGCTATGACATGACGAAGCCCGGAACCTTCGACGAATACCATAACTACGTGGACGGCATCTGCCAATATTGCGGTGGGGAAGACCCCAATCATGTGCCGCATGAACACGCCTACCACGAGACGCAACGGGTTGAGCCGACCTGCACGGAGGACGGCTACGTCGAGTATACCTGCGACTGCGGGGACTCCCATACAGACCCGCTCCCGGCCACCGGCCACAGCTGGGGCGAGTGGACGCCCGCGGGGGACGGGGAGGAAGTCCGCTACTGTGGAGTGTGCGGCGCGGAAGACTATCGGACGACCGAGACGGATACGTACAGTATCCAGATGCTCTTTTTAAGCTGGCTTTTCCCAAAGATGCATAAAAAATAGGGGGAATCACAATGAATGAGAAAATTCCTGAGATCCTGCGGCAGATCGAAACGGTCGTTGTGGGTAAAAACGAAATCGTAGAGAAAATCTTGATGGCGATCCTGGCGGGCGGCCATGTGCTGATGGAGGACGTTCCCGGCGTGGGTAAGACCACCACGGCCATGACCTTTGCCAAGGTGCTGGGACTGGACACCAAGCGCGTTCAGTTCACCTCCGACACCGTTCCGTCGGACATTATCGGCTACTCAGTCTACGACAAGGAAAGCGGCAGCTTCGTCTATAAGCCCGGCGCGGTCATGACGAATCTGCTTCTGGCCGACGAGATCAACCGCACCTCCAGCAAGACCCAGTCCGCCCTGCTGGAGGCAATGGAAGAACTGCACGTGACGGTGGACGGCAAGACTTATGAGCTGCCCCAGCCCTTCGTGGTGCTGGCGACCCAGAACCCCGTGGGTTCTGCGGGAACGCAGATGCTGCCGCCGTCTCAGATGGACCGATTTATGATTAAGATCAGCATGGGCTACCCCGATTTTGAAAGCCAGATCAGCATTTTGCGGGACAGACACACGGAAAACCCCCTGAACCGGGTGACCCCGGTGGTTGACCGGGAGCAGCTGCAGGCGCTGATTCAGGAAGCGGCGAAAGCGGAAATTCAGGACGCCGTTTACGAGTATGTCACCCGGCTGACACAGGCCAGCCGGGAGCACCCCATGGTGCAGCTGGGCGTCAGCCCCCGCGGCGCGCTGGCGGTGTGCCGTATGGCGAAGGCTTATGCTTACCTCAACGGCCGGGACTTCGTCATCCCGGAGGATGTGGCCGCCGTGTTCCCGGATGTATGCTGCCACCGTCTGGTGCTGACCACCAAGGCAAGAATGATGGAGGAGCGGCCGGAGACGGTCATTGCCGCCATTCTGGATTCCGTAAAAATGCCGGTGATTAAGCAATAAACGAAACAACGAACGGAAGCAGGTACTGCTTATGATCGCAATGAAATTGGGTTGGGCGGTGCTGGAGGGCATCTGCGTCTGGCTTACCCTGTATTACGGGAGCAGCGGCGCGCTGGCTCTGGCGGCGGCGCTGCTGGTTCTGCCTCTGGGCAGCCTTCCGATCCACCTTTTCCTGAGAAAACGGCTTCGGGTGCGGGTGGAAGCACCCGCCGTGGTGCGGAAAGGGGACGAGGGCGGCGTCACGATCTGTCTGGAAAACCCCACGCTGCTGCCCGCCCTGCGTATCCGCTGCCGGGTAACGACACGGAATCAGCTGAACGGCGAGCGCTGTACCCGGAATGTCATGACATGGGCGTTCCCGAAAGGGCAGCGGCGCACGTCCCTGCGCTTGGGAAGCGAATACTGCGGGCGTATCCAAATCTCCGTGGAGCAGGTGAAGCTCTACGACTGTTTCGGCCTCATCGGCGTCCCCTGCGGATGCAGTGCGGAAGCGCACATGACGGTGCAGCCGGACACCTTCCCCATTCGGGTGAATCTGATCCCCAATCCCGACAGTCAGGAGGACAGCGACAGCTATTCTCAGGAGCGGCCCGGCGCCGACCTGACGGAGACGTTCCAGATTCGGGAATACGTCCCCGGCGACAGTATGCGGCAGATCCACTGGAAACTCAGCGGAAAATTTGACCGGCTGATCGTCCGTGACCCGGCGCTGCCCATCACCCGCAATGTGCTGGTGTTCTGGGAGAGAACGGGGCAGTCCGGCAGCGTCAAACGCATTGACGCGCAGGCGGAAACGGTGGTGTCAGCGTGCCGGAGCCTGTCGGACAGCGGCATCCAGTTCACCCTCGGATGGAACGATACGGACAGCAATGTCTGCGTCCTGCATGAGATTCGCGGCATGGAAGATCTGGTCGGCGTTATCCCCCGGCTGCTGTGCGCCGCCGGAAGGAAGGATGGTGTCGGCGGCGCGTCGCTGCTGGTGCAGACCCGGCCGGATGCCCTGTGCGGACATATGGTGTACATCGGGGAGGAACCCTGCGCCGATGTATTGCAGATGCAGCGGCTGGGGCATGTCACGGCGCTGCTCTGCGGCGAATCGCCTTTGGAGGGGAGCATCCCCTTCGACGTGGGGCGGTATCGGGAACAACTGGGAGAAATTGACGTATAAGGGAGGCGAAAGCCTTGACCTCAAAAATAAAACAGGGGATGCACCTGCGTCAGCCTGAGAATTCGTCGGACGGCGCATGGATTTTCCGGACGTTGGCGGCGATGCTCGCCTGCGCGGCGCTGATGTTTGCGCTTGCGGCGCTGGCCGGGTTTCGGACGGGGAATCTGCTGCCAATCCTGCTGGCGGCGGGCGGATACGTGTGCATCGCCTACGGCGTGACCATCCGGTTTCAGAAGCAGCAGTGGTTTTTCCTTGCTGCGCTGGTCATACTGCTTCTGCTGGTGCTTATTTGCAGACAGCAGGTGCTGGAAGGCTATCGTCTGTTCTGGAATCAGATGCGCAATACTTATACCGCCGGAACGGGCTGGGTGCTTCCCGAATGGGAGACGCAGCTTCCTGCGGAGAAAAGTGGGCTGTGCCTGACGCTGTTTGCCGTGGCGGCCGCAAGCGCTATAGCGCTGATTTGCTGCTGGCTGAGCGGCCGGGCACCGGTGGCGCTGGCAGTGCTGCTGCCCGCCGCCGCGTTGGCGGGAATGGCGGTTTTCAAGACCGACGAGGTACTTCCCGGATTGGCCGCGTTGGCGGCTGCCGTGCTGATTCTTACTTACAGCGGGTGGCAGAGCCGGAAAGCGGCGTTCCCGGTCACATTTGGCTGGATTCTCTGCGGAATTGCGGCGGGGCTGCTGCTTCTGTGCGCGTCGGCTCCCGGGGTGCAAAGCTGGACGCAGAAAATCGGCGAAGATAGCCGCAAGGCAATTCATGCCTATCGCTACGAGACGAAAAATACCGTGCTGCCCGAGGGCGACTTTACGAATTACCAGAAGCAGAACGGCACCCGGGCCGGACTGGAAGTGACCATGTCGAACCCGGAAGCCTTGTACCTCCGGGGATTCACCGGGGCTACGCTGGAAGGCGATACATGGAGCACGGTGGATTCTGATGTTCTGGCGCAGAATCAGGCGCTTTTATACTGGCTGAACGAAAATGCCTTTCACCCGGCGGCACAGTATGCGTCGGCCGCCGCCGGAACGGACAGAGGCACGGGCAGCGTTTCCATTCAGAATATCGGCGCGTGCAGCGCTTACCAATATGTTCCCTTCTCCCTGCGGGATACGGGAAATTTACCGGCGGAAAACCTGAAAGAGGACAGCCTTCCCTCCGACGGGGAGAGGACATACCGGTACTCCGTGGTAACCAGCGGCGGGAATGGCATTGAGCAGACCCTGTCGCGGCTGCAAACCTCCGATGATGCGCAGGTGCTGCAATACCGGAGGGCGGAAAGCGCGTACCGCAGCTTTGTGTACCGCAATTACCTTCAGGTTCCGGAAAGCATGACCCGGCTGCTGGGGAAATACTGGGACGAGATTGCGGCAGGCTACGGCTCCCGGGAAAATCTCACCCTGCCGCAGGCGCAGGCCTGCACGTTGACGTTCCTGAGCCGGTGCTTCCCGGAGGAAGGAACGCCGGAGGATATGGAGCTGCCCCTGACCGCGGCGGAGGGGACGAGTTTCCAGTATGCCACGGTGGCGGTGATGACCCTGCGCTATTTTGGAATTCCGGCACGCTACGCCGAAGGGTATGTCATTTCGGAAGAAATGGCCGCAGATGCTCAGGCGGACGAGCCTCTGACCGTGGACAGCCGCTGCGCGCGGGCGTGGGCGGAGGTCTATCAGGACGGGATCGGCTGGATACCCATGGAGCTGACTCCCGGACTGGGCGAAATGCTGGAACAAAAGCCGGAGGAAAACCCGGACGAGGGAGATTCGGACAACGCCGAGTCGGAGACTCAGCCGGAGGAGGAGACGACCCCCGAAGAGGACGGGACACAGGAGCCTGAGCCGGATGGCGGCACCGTGACCAAAATCGCCAAGGCCATGCTGCTGGGTGTGCTGTGGGTGCTTTTGATCGTGCTTCTGCTGTTCCTGCTCCTGCTGCTCAGAAGAAAGCTGATCCGCAAGCGCAGGGAACAGAAATACCAGCTGGAGGACATAAACGAAGCCGTTTGCTGGATTTTCGCGGACACGGCGGCGCTGATGGAAAAGCTGGGTCTGCGCAGAGGAAACGGTTCCATGCGGACGCTGTGTGAGCCTGCAAAGCAGCGCTTCGGCGGCGATTACGCGACGGCGCTGGCAGAAGCCATCCGCCTGAATGACCGCGCCATGTTCAGCAGCCACGCACTGACGCAGGAGCAGCGAGAATCGGCGCTGAAATTCTACGCCGATACGCAGGAAAGTCTAAAAAAGAATGTAAAATGGTACCACCGGGTGTGGATAAAATGGATTCAGTGCCTGTATTAAGGAGAGAACATAGTATGAAGAACTTAAGAAAGCGCCTTGCGTGCCTGCTGCTTTCCGCACTGCTGCTCATCGGCTGTCTGCCGGTAAAGGCGCTTGCGGCGGAAAACGGGTTTATTCTCGTGGTGGAGGCCGGCGGAAAGCTGGTCATCGCACCGGAATACATTTCCTGTACGGCGGGGCAGTCCGCCGCGCAGGCGCTGAGCGCCAGCGGACACACCTTCACAGGGCTGGATACCGGCATGATCTCAGCCATTGACGGCGTGACGGGCAACTTTACCCGCAGCGACGAAAACGGTAACTACGACCTGTCCGTCAGCGCGGCGTCCATCGGCTATCTGCGCTTCAGCGAGGATATGGACAGCAAGCCCAGCGACGGATTGAAGCAGCTGATGACCGCCATGGCGGACTATAAGAAAAAGGGCAGCGACGTTCAGGCGGCCGCCAAAAAGGAATATGATACCGCCCGGGATCTGTTCGTGGGCATCAACAGCGAGTCCGCCAAGACCCTCGCGTCGAATCTGAATGACGCGGTCAGGAACTATGAAAACACCCTCACCGGCGAGCATTACGCAGTTCGCTTCACAGACGGTTCGGCGGCGTATTCCGACGACAACTATCCCGGCGTATCCATCACGGCGGTAAACGCCTACGGAAAGCAGTGGACGGACGACGGCGACGGCGTTCTGGAGCTGCCCAAGGGTGACTATACCTTCTGCGTCGAGCAGGCGGGACTGCGGGTGGAAGGCAAAATCACGGTCAGCGCCGCAGCGACGGTATCGGCAGAACTGCCCCAGTCGGAGTGGCTGATCACCGACACCTTCCGCGTTTCCGGAAGCTTCGGCGAGGAAACCAACAAGGATAATAAATTTACGGACGAAGAATGGCAGCTGGGGCAGTGGTCTGACAGGGAAGTGACCGTTCCGGTGCTGGACACCTTTACCGGCTCGGTCTACACCTACGCGGAGTACGATACCGGCCTGCTGTCCGAGATCCCGACCCTGACCGCCATTTACACGCTGGCAAGCACCGGTGAACGGATGGAAAAGGCGCTTGCGTTTCAGTCCCTGACCAGCGGCGCTTACAGCGTGCTGTCGCGGGGCGCGGCGGGCAATACCGTGATCTACCGGCTCAGCAGTAAGAGCGAGGACGGCTATACCTATTCTCAGGACTACACGGTGAACTTCGCCCGTGTTCCCACGCTGGCGTCCATCCGGGTCGAAGATCAGATCGGCGTAGATCAGGCGGCTTCCATTCCCTTCGCGCCGGATACCATGGAATATACCTATAAGGTTCTGGACACGGTCACGGCAGTGACGATCACGGGGCAGCCGCTGGAAAACGGCTACACCGTAACGGTGGGCGGCAAGAATGCGGCGAACGGCGTGACGGTAGATGTTTCCGGCGAGACGGTCATCCCTGTGACGGTTTCTGCCAATGGATATTCCAGTACCTACACCCTGACAATTCAGCCGGGCGAGGGCAAAAGTCTGTCCTTCCTGTCGGAGCGTTCCGTAACTGTTGAGGTGGTCAACAGCAACGGCGTTGTGATGCCCTATACGACACTCCGGGAGTCCGCAACCCAGAACCGCTACCGGTACATTCTGGTCCCCGGAGAGACCTACCACTATGTCGCGACCCGAAATACCTATTATCACATTACCGACGATTTCTCCCTTGAGGAGGTGGCCAACAGCACCATCATCGTGGACTTCAGTTCCATGAGCGACTGGCTGACAAGTCTGGCCTACGGGAAAAAAGCCGGTGCGTCCTCCAAGAATTCGCTGAAAACCGATGCCCCCTTTACCCCGGCGACCCACAGCTACACGGTCTCCTATGAGGACACGGAGCATATGGTTTACGCCTGGGCGGCGACCGGAGAGAAAAATGTCAGCATTCAGGCAATTTATAATCAGGTATTCAGCGGCAGCCTGTACCACGGGAAGGAAAAAACCATTGATCTACCCTCCGGTGCAGCTTCCGGCACCCTGCTGAACCGCCTGCTGATGAAGGAGAACCCCGTTGCGGGCACGGTCACCATCCGCTTGACAAAGGAAGAGAACGGTGTTACTTTTTATCAGGACTATGTAACGCGCTTTGACCGCACGCTGACGCTGAAAGACATGACAGCCCAGTGCGACGGCGCTGCCGCTGCACTGGAAAAAGAGGATGGAACCAAGGGCTTTACGCCTGGTGTGAAGACCTATTCCGTGACGGTCTCCATGGCGACGCAGAATCTGGAACTGCGGCTTTCCCGCTACGAGGAGAACACCTGCTACGGCGAAGAGGACGTGGGCTACCGCATCAGGGTGGACGGCACGGACGTGACCGCCGAAGGCGGCGTGGTCATCCCGCTGGACGGTACCATTAACACCCAGACGGTTACGGTCACGGTGGAAAATAACAAGGCTCCGGACGGCACCGGAACTTATACCCTGAACATTCTGAAATCTCCCCCGGTGGAAGTGACCTTCGAGACGGAACCGGTGGACGCGCTGCTGCATCTGCGGGACGTTCTCACCGGCGTGCAGCAGCTGCCGGACGACGCGGGGAATTATCTCCTGTGCGAGGGAAGCAGCTACAGCTACGCTCTGACAAAATACGGCTACGAGGCCGTGTCCGGCACCCTGACCGTGACCCGGGACGATGCCGGTGCGCTGGTGATCTCCAACGGTACGGAAACCTACCCCGTCACCGAGACGGAGGGCGGCGGCGCGGTGACCATCGTCTGGACGCTGAATCCGGCGGCGGCCAACCCCGCCATCGACCCGTCGATCCCGGCGCAGTGGGCGGATTTCCGCGGTTCTTCCACCAATAAC
>ERZ839823.1588-NODE-1588-length-21830-cov-3.926062_pt1 | contig 21830 bp, 11 predicted proteins | sample MGYA00519862_ERZ839823 | MGnify/ENA primary metagenome ERZ839823 (study PRJEB31850, sample SAMEA3708853) | human gut metagenome | biome: human gut; feature: human-associated habitat; material: faeces | place: China | collected 2014 ...
GGGAGATGGAGCGTTGCTTCAATACCTGCAACGAATGGCGGCACAAGTGTTGTCTCAGGCGGCGGAACGGGATGCTCTATTGTAAAAAGAAGCAAGTTTCATAAAGAAGCGTGGGAATTTCTTAAATGGTGGACATCTGCCGAAGTCCAAATAAGATACAATTTAAATATTGAATCAATTCTTGGTATGCTGGGTAGAATTCCGACATCAAATACTGAAGCATTCTCATCGTTTTTCTGGAAACCCGGTGACTGTAAAAAAATTACTGCTCAATGGGAAAATGTTGAAGAAATTCCTGAGATCCCCGGCAGTTATTATGTAACACGAGCTGTTGATCAGGCGTTTTATTCGGTTATAAACGATAAGGTCAATCCTAAAGACGCAATTACTAAATGGTCAAAAGTTGCTGATAATGAAATCAGCAGGAAAATAAGACAATACGATAAATAGGAGGGAAGTATGTCAAAATTATTTCTTAAAAAAAACAATAATCATACTTTCGGTGAACAAATTCCCATCTTACTTATGTTGGTTCCATTTACGTTTTTCTTCCTTCTATTTACAATTATTCCGATTGTCTCATCTGTTGCACTGGGGTTTACATCATACGACTTGCTTGGCTCCTTGCAATTTGTTGGAATTGATAATTTCAAGCGCCTTTTTTTGGATGACGAGGTTTTTGCGATCGTAGTAAAAAACACAGTGGTATTTGCGATTATTGCCGGTCCTGTCGGCTTCCTGTTGTCGTTTATATTAGCATGGTTTGTGAACGAATTTTCAAGGCACGTAAGAACATTTTTATCATTTATGTTTTATTCGCCGGCGTTAGTCGGAAATGCTTATTTTATTTGGAAGGTTCTCTTCAGCGGTGACAGTTATGGCTATTTAAACAGCCTGCTGCTTTCAACAGGAGTGATTACCGAACCGGTAATATGGTTGAAAACGCCCTCGTATCTTATGACAATAATAATTATTGTTCAAATTTGGTCAAGTATGGGGGTTTCTTTCCTTTCAAACATATCCGGGCTTCAAAATGTTAGCATAGATTTATACGAGGCGGCTGCAATAGACGGTGTACGAAACAGATGGCAGGAACTGAGGTATGTTACTTTACCCTGTATGTCACATATACTTTTGTTCAGTGCAGTTATGCAAATTCAAAGCAGTTTCTCTGTAAGTGGAATTGCAATTGAGCTTGCCGGATTTCCAAGCACGCAACACGCGGTTGATACAATAGTTTCGCATATGATAGATGTTGCTACGGTTCGGTTTGAGTATGGATATGCTTCCGCAATAGCGCTGGTACTATTTATAATGATGATGACTACAAGATTAATTGTAGGAAAGGCATTGTCAAAATTTGGAGGGTAGGCGTGTCTTGATGAAAAAAATGCTTTTTAACGGTAAAAAGTCACAATACAGCAGACGTTTTACAAGAACAAGGGTTGGAAATTTCTTTTACGGTTTTTTATTAACAACTTTCGGTCTGTTTTCAATACTGCCCCTTATATATGCGGTGCTGACCTCGTTTAAGCCGATAGACGAATTGTTAATATTTCCTCCTCGTTTTTTTGTTCGGCGTCCAACCATTGTAAATTATACTGCTTTACCGGATTTGATTTCAAATCTTGAAATACCGTTGTCAAGGTATCTGTTAAACAGTGTTTTTGTAAGCGTAATTACAACGTTTTTTTACATAATAATATCTTCAATGGCTGCGTTTTCTATTTCAAAAGGTGAGTTTAAAGGGAGAAATTTATATTTTTGGGTCATACAGTTTGCTCTTATGTTTAATACCTTTACTCTTGCAATTCCAAGTTATTTGGTATATGCAAAGATGCATATTATCGACAGTTATTGGATGTACATATTGCCCCAGTTTGCCGGCACATTGGGGGTGTTTCTTATGAAACAGTATATGGAGGGTTACATACCGGATGCTTTTCTTGAGGCGGCAAGAATGGATGGGGCGGGTTATGGCAGAATTTTTTGGAGTATAGTAATGCCGACAGTCAAACCCGCATGGCTCACTCTCATGCTGTTCGGTTTTAGGGACATTTGGATAAATACTCCGACAACCACGATTTTTTCCGAAAAGATCAAAACCCTACCGATGATAACATCGCAAATAGTTGCGGGAGGAACCGCTCGTGCCGGCTCAGCCATGGCAATGACCGTTATTATGATGATACCGCCGATTTTGGTTTACGCTGTATCACAAAGCAATGTTATGGAGGCTATGACCAGTGCCGGCATTAAAGAATAAAGCATACAAAAAGGGGAAAGGCTGTATGAAAAGAAAATTTCGGAAAAAAATGTTCGTTTTTATACTAATGATTGTCCTCTCAGTCTCGTTTACCCTTGTTTCATCGGCAAAAACCGTTGAATATGTTCCATTTGAAAGTTATACATATTGGGAAAATGTTCAAGGCAAAACTCGAAAAGCCGTAAAAAACCGCCCTATGTTTGAAACGAAAACGGTGATCAACGCGAATTCAATCAACATTTCCGATTTCGATGAAATGTTGGACGTTTGCACCGATACGGACGGTTATATTTATCTTTTAGATAAAAATTCCCGTATTGTTATACTTGACGACAACTATTCTCTTTTGAAAGTAATTACCTCTGTCAAAGGCGAAAAGGTATATACTTTTGAAGGCGCCATGAGTATATATGTTCATGGAGATAAAACCATATACATAAGCGATACCGAAAATCACAGAGTGCTGTCATGCGATAATATGGGCAATTTGTTGGATATTTATTATGTCCCGGATTCACCGCTTATACCCGAGGAATTTAATTTCAGACCGATAAAAACGGCAGTAAATTCTGAAGGATACATTTATATATTGTCGGAAGGATCTTATAACGGCGCAATGCTTTATGCTCCGGATAAGACTTTTATAGGATTTTACGGTGCAAATTCCGTTACAAACAATATTTCCGATGTTATAACGAGTCTTATCAATCGCATGTTTCCGAACAGTGAAAAGGCAGGAAACAGCAAAAGAAGGCTGCCTTCCTGTTTTTCGGATATAGTGATTGACAACAAGGATTTTGTATACACTTCAACCGATAATCATAATGAGGGACAAATAAAAAAGCTTGAACCTGGCGCCGGACTGAATATCTTAAAATCCGACGATGTTCAGTTTGCTGATGAAGAGATAAATCGTTTATATCGTCCGGGGTATGAGTTGTTTCAGGGGATAATTGGTCTTGCAGTTGATAAAGACGGATTTATGTACGGGCTTGATACAACTTATGGGAGGATTTTTGTTTATGATCAATCTTGTCGTATGATTACGGCATTCGGCGGAGGAATGGGAAGCGGGTCGCAAAAAGGAACTTTTTCCAATGCCTGCAGCATCGACATAAACGGCAGCGATGTACTTGTCTGTGATAAGGGCAACAATTCTTTAACCGTTTTTTCTCGGAATGTTTTTGGCAATGAAGTGTTCAGTCTTGTCACTTCAACCTTGAAAGGCGACTATTCCGAAAGCAAATCCGGTTGGGAAAAAGTAATTGGAGAAGACAGAAATTTGCAAGTCGCGTATAACGGTCTCGCGAGGGCTTATTTGTATGAAGAAAATTATATCGAGGCGATGAAAATTGCAAGGGATGGCTATGATCGAGATACGTATGCTTTGTCGTATGAATATTACAGAAAGAACTTTCTTTCCGACAATTTCGCTTTAATGTTCGGCATAATTGTATTTTCGGCGACATTGGCAGTTGTAACCGCATTTGCATTTAAAAGAAAAAAAATATTCTCAAAAAATCAAAATCTGAAAGTATTTTTACAAATTATCAGCCATCCTATAAATTCGTTTGATTCAATTAAAGATAAGAGCAATACCTCGCTAACACTTGCTTTTATAACAGTGCTTCTGTTTTATGTTACCGCTGTTTTGAAGGTTGTTTGTGGTGGATTTATATTTACAAACTATGACCCGGCTACATTTAATTCGGTTTGGACTTTTGTTCAGAGTGCAGGTCTTGTAATTCTTCTTGTTGTGTCAAACTGGTTGATAACTTCGCTGCTTGATGGTAAGGGAACGTTTAAGGAAATTGCGGTTGTAACATCTTACAGTCTTTTACCCATAATATTCAGTAGGATAGTATGGACAATTCTGTCAAACTTCCTGTTGCCGACGGAAGAAAGTTTTATGAGCATATTGAGTACGGTTGCTTTTATTTGGTCAATTCTGCTTTTGACGATCGGTATGATGCGTATTCATGAATACACATTAAGACAATTTGTTGCAACTTCCGCGTTAACCGTTATAGGAATGGCTGCAATTGTCTTCCTGCTTATATTGATAGGAATACTGGTACAGCAATTGGGCGGATTTTTGCTTACTCTTTTAATTGAATTACGGATGTAGGGCGGGGAAATAATTGGAAAAGATAATCAGGAGTATAATTTACATTTTTACTGTATCTGTGATTTTATCGGGCTGTTCAACCGAATCGGTTAAAGTGGGAAAAAAATATGCCGATCCCGAAAAACCGAACCTTAAATCCGGTGTGGTCGCTGAAAACGAGACATATTTGCTCGAGTGGGTAGAAGCTGACGGCGGCGTTGTCCTGACAGAAAAATCAACAGGAAATATTTGGAGTACAACAGCTGGTAGCGATGAAACAACTCGGGTTGACGAATTTGGAATGCCCGTAAAGAAAAATCCACAACTGCGTTCCGCAATTTTCCTGCAATATTATAATTTGTCTACAAAAACTGAGGAAAGCGTTACTTCATACGTTGGTGCGGTATCGGGCGGCGAGATTACAGTCGAAAAAATAAAAAACGGCATTAAGGTAGGGTATTATTTTGCCGAGCAAAAAATAATGATTCCCGTACAATATGTGTTAAGAAACGATTCTCTTGCCATTACGGTAGATCCGAATGAAATTCAGGAAGCCGAAAATCAGGTAAATTCGGTTTCAATTGCTCCTTTCATATGCTCCTCTGAGAACGACAAATCAGATTCGTACCTTTTTTATCCCTCCGGTTCAGGAGCACTTATTTCATGCGATACGTTATCCCAATCGGGCGCAAATTATTCTTCCCAGGTATATGGTAAGGATTTCGCCATGCAGACGCTGCATCAGGCAACGACGGAAAAATCGGTAAGGTTACCCGTGTACGGGGCGAAAAGCGGCGAAACCGGCTGTTGCGCGATTATAGAAAACGCGGCGGAAAGTGCGTCAATAGTCGCAAATGTTGGATCTTCGACATTAAAATACAGTAATATTTATACTACATTTCAAGTGCGCGGATATACCGAAAATATGACTAAGTTTTTTAACAATACAGAACGCAGGGTGAATGTATATGCAAAAAGTATGGTAAATGTTCCGATGACAGTTGCCTATTATCCGCTGACAGGACAATCTGCGAATTATGTCGGGATGGCTCAGATATATAAGAGATACCTTAAAACCAAGGGTATGCTTTCCTGCAATTCAAACGAATCATCTCTTAATTTTACATTTTTGGGCGGTACAATGGTACAAAAGTCATTTTTGGGAATCCCTTATAAAGATCTTTTTGCAACAACAACTGTAAAACAGGTCGGAGATATACTGAACGATATTTCGGCAAATACAGGCGGAAGTATTAAAGCGAGACTTTTAGGTTTCGGAAAATCCGGAACGGATAACGATACGTATGCCGGTGATTTTAGGATCAATAAAAAATTGGGAACCGTAAGGGAATTGTCCGAACTGAACCGAAAGTGTCAAGGTGTAGATATCGAGTTGTTTTTCGATATTGATTTGATAAAACTTAAAAACGGCAGTTCGGGTTATTCAACTTTTTTCGATACCACTCAAAGTGCATGCCATAAAGTCGCGGATGCATATGATTACAACGTTGCTATAAGAAGTTATATTCCTGATTCAAAATACAGTCTGATTTCACGCAAATATTTGGCAGATGGTGCTGATAAAATGCTTAAAGCGATTGACGATTGGGGAATTTCCTGTATCAGCATGGCATCACTTTCATCGGTTGCTTATTCGGATTACTCTGATAAGGGCAAAGCCGATTATTATTCAAAAGGCGGTATGGAAACCGATGTAACCCGGATAATGAATAATGTTTCCGAGAAATACAAAATAGCGGTTGATGACGCTAATGCTTACGCCGCCTGCAGTGCAGAAGTTATATTTAACTCACCGACAGGATCTTCGGAGGAAAAGATATTTTGCGAAGATGTACCGTTTTATCAGATGATATTTAAAGGATCTGTTCCTCTTTGCGGTGAGAGCATAAATCTTTCCGACAATCCGGATAAGCAGATTTTAAAATCCGTGGAATCCGGTAGCGGCTTGAACTATATTCTGATTTCAAATTACTCAGACGAGTTGATTTCTTCAAACGAATATAGTTTTTTCGGTAGCAAATACAGCGATATAAAAGAAGATATTTTCAAAAATTATAATGAGTTTGACAGGTTCTTTCAGGCGGTAAAAGGCGCTGAAATCTTTTCCCATAGCATTGCTGCAGACGGAACAAGAAGAACAAGTTTTGATAACGGCGTTACGGCAATAGTTAATTACACAAATCAAAATTTATCTACGGAATACGGCGAGTTAAAACCTATGGGATACGTTTGGGGGAGGTAGTTTTACTTGAGAGAGAAAAAAAACGATGCAAGTAAACTCAGAAATCGCAGCGGGTTTCTTTTCGTGACACATTGGGCAATAGGTTTTGTAGTTTTTTTTGCTTTCCCGGTTTTGCAATCTTTATGGTTTTCATTTTCGGATGTTGTGTTTGAAACCAATGGTGTAATGACTAAATTTGTGGGTTTTGCAAATTATCGCAAAATACTTGTTGCTGATCCGGATTATATAAAAAATCTCATATCGGCTGTCACCTCATTCTTGTATTCACTTCCTATAATTATGTTAGTATCATTGGTTATAGCACTGATACTCAATCAGAAGTTCAGGGGGAGGCTGATTTTTAGAGCGATATATTTTATGCCGGTAATAATAGCGACCGGTGTTGTGATAGAACTTATGTTTAAGACAACTAGCGATGATTTAGTTTCGGTCGGTGTTTCACAATCGCTCACTGATTCAATGTTCAGCGTTGAAGATGTTGCGGTGTGGCTCAATTTGCCAGATAAGATCGCTGTTTATATCACAATGGTAATTCATAATATTTTTGATTTGGTTTGGAACTGTGGAATACAGACAATTTTATTTATTGCGGGTCTTCAGTCAATACCAAGATCGCTGTATGAGGTATCACAGATTGAGGGCGCGTCAAAATGGCAGGAGTTTTGGTTTATTACTTTTCCCATGCTTTCGAGCGTGACAATACTGGTTGTTGTTTTCACAACCATTGACTTGCTTACAAGCGTAAGGAATGTTCTCGTGAGTTCAACGTTTACGATGATGTATTCGGGTGTTTACGACGTTACATCTGCTATGCTTTGGTTTTACTTCATAATAATCGTTGCTGTCTTGGGTCTGATATTTTTGCTGTACAACAGTGTGTTAAAAAGAAATCGGTTATAGAGGAGAGTGTCAAATGCATACTAAAAGTTCAATTTCTTTAGATTTTTCCTTTAAGCCGAAAAAGCTTTCAAATCGCATTATAAAAATAACGTCTTCTGTTTTTAGGTTAGTTATCCTGTGCTCAATAGGGTATATCATAATGTATCCACTGTTTTTTATGGTTACAAGCTCTTTCAAGTCTATAGAATCGTATTACGGAAGCGCAAAGGTTTGGATTCCGGATTCAATCGCTCCTTTATATAATTTCTCTTTTGCATTGCAACTTATTGACTACTGGAATTCGCTTAAATCAACTATTTTATATGAGATGGTCGCAGCAGGGATTGAAATAATGTCTTGTTCGGTGGCCGCATACGGTTTTTCACGCTTTAATTTCAAATTCAAGCGGATATTTGTTATTTGTCTGTTTCTTACCATAATAATTCCCGAAACCATGTTGCTTATTCCACGAATGGTCAATTATTCAAACCTGGATTTTATCGGGATGCTTGGATTTCTGAATAAGGCGACGGGAATCGATATTCGACCGAATATAATAAATACGCCTCTCGCTTTTTACTTACCCTCGCTTTTTGCAATAGGTCTTCGTTCGGGAATACTAATATACATATTTATTCAGTTTTTCAACGGTTTGCCATATGAGCTGGAGGAGGCAGCCTGCGTTGATGGCGCAGGCCCAATACGCACGTTTGTTAAGATTGCACTGCCATCGTCTTCAGTCGTATTTGTTACGGTTACGGTTTTTGCCGTAATCTGGCATTGGAACGATACACAACTCGCCTCTATCTATTTAAAATCAAATTATCCGCTTGCCGTAAATTTAAGCAGGATAACGGAAACGCTTGCCGCAGCAGGATTCAGCACACAATATGATGTCAGTGTTATGTCCATTATTATGGCGGCATGTTTATGCTTTGTTTTGCCTGTGTTGATAATGTATCTTATTCTTCAGCGCAAATTCATAGAAAGTATTGACCGTGTAGGAATTACGGGCTGAGGCAGTTTTCTGCTTTATATAATTTAAAAAGGATGGTATAAGTTATGTCAAGTAAAGTAATCAGATTAGCAAGCCTATTGACGGTTGCGGCTTTGTTGTTAACAACCGCATCAGGATGCAAGAAAAAAACCGTGACAACATCAAGTATACTTGAATTGGTTGAGGATGATGACAAAACCGGAAACGGTGGTGGTCAGGGTAACGGTTCCGCGCAAGAAAACAATTCAACAGTATCGGGGAGCGGCGGCTCAACAGTATCGGGGAGCGGCGGCTCGTCAAATCATGTCAGTTCCGGAAAGGTTGATCCCAAAAAATACCGTGGTTCAACCGTGACCTATGTCACATGGAAAGATCCGAAGTACAACGAAGACGGACCTGTTGTAGAAGCCTTTGAAAAGGAATATGGCATAAAGGTCAAGATCCAGCTTGTCAATCAGAAGAACTATATCAGTACTATCGCCGGCAACATTGCGTCCGGCACACAAGGCGATGTAATTTTTGAAAACGACTTTTTCCCATCGTCTCTTACCGTTATGGAACCACTCGATAAAGCTTGTCTTGATTTGGCCGATCCGATTTGGGATAAGGTTACATTGAAGAGATATACCATTGACGGACACCCGTTTATTCTTAATACCGTTTCCAACGTTTGGAGCGAAGTTGATATCTGTGTTTACAACAAACAACTTTTTGAAACAAACGGAATTACTACACCCGCGGAGTACTACAAAAACGGCAAGTGGACAATGGCTACATTCAAAAAAGCTTGTCAGGAAATCAAAGCGCTTGGCGCTAATTATCTCGGTGCTGCAGTATTGGGCGATGCTTTTCTTGGCGGTTGCGGACAGTCTTTCTTCAAATTTGAAAACGGACATTTTGTAAGCGGAATAAATGATAACCTTTATAAAACCATGGGATTTTTGGCGGAGCTTTCGAGTGCCGGACTTATCAATCCGGGAAGGGAAAATTTTTCCGATGGAAAAACCGGCATGGCGATTACTAACTGTTTTGCACTAAAGAAAACCGGATATTTTTCGACTATGAATCCTAAAAATATCGGCGCAACATATCTTCCGAGGCTTGATGAGAACAGCCCTCAGGTGACGTGCGGTATGTCGCGCGGTTGGGGTCTTATAAGAGGGTGCAAAAATCCTGTTGCGGCAGGTTTATTCCTTAGATACTATCTTGATGTTAACAATTATGATTTGAGTGAAACATTCCAGTCATCGGAACTTGAAAAATTTTTCTTTGAGGCAACCGAGGCGTCCTATAAGAACAAGGAAGTCTATTATGATTACGCTTTGATGAGTTCAACCGGAGGCAGCGTAAGATATGCTTACGAATATGAGCGAAGCGCTTCGGATATGAGAAAGTATATTGATGAACAAAAACCTGTTATAAATAAAATGATCAACGATGCAAACGCAATAATTGAAACGGAAAAGAAATGGCTTAAGAACAAGTATAAATAATACTGTTTCGTGCAGAAATGGAGATAATTATGTACGATTTGGCAAGATTGTTGAAAAAAAGAAAAGTTCTGTCGGTTGCTTTGTCGTTTGTATTGATATTGCTACTGGTTGTAACTGCTATTCCGGGTACTTTTTTGACGATTTCCGCTATTAACCCCATAAGGATAGTTAACGGTTATGAAGAATCCGATATTGAATACATAAAAAGCAACGATGTCATTAAAAGAAAAATCAAAGATTCAATCGAAACAAAAAGTTTCGGACAGTTTTTTGACGGAGTAACGTTGCTCGACGATGAAAATTCAGTTAAATCAAGGGCACTTAAAATCACGTCGGTTTGCAACGAGGATTATAAGTGGCCGACTGCAATCAGAATTTACGATCAAAATGATGCGGATTACAGTTTTTTCCGACCTAAGGCAAATACTGTGTACAAAATTTCAATTTGCTATAAGGTGGTTGCGGCACCGGACAGAAATGTTCAGTTTGTTGTAAGGCGGGTAGATCAATACAACAATATGAGCATGGACAACTATGCCGAAAATACCTATGCCGTAAAAATCGGTGACGCATATATAGGCACAGATGTTGAGCGAAACGTCTGGCGTAAAGCAGAAGGTACATTTGAAACGACTTCAGATGCCGGTATTTTTCTTGCGGTGACCACAACGCAAAAAACCGGAACCACAGCAAGGTGGAACACAAGCGGGCTTGAAATGTATATTGACGAAATCATTATAGATGAAATTACCGATATGGTTTGTCATAATTACGGTAATAACGGTACAGATGATGAAAAATTACCTGTGGCAAGTACAACAACAATAGGTCAGCTAAGCAAACCGACGCGCGAGGGATACAGTTTTGAGGGCTTTTACAGCGATAAGAATCTTACAAAAAAATGTAATGATGCGGATTTGGCTGCATCTTTTGCTGAGCTTTGGGTAAAATGGGAAGAGAAAGTCGCGCCGATAAATAATAATTATGATGATTTGCAAACATATACAAACGGTGACAGCGGTTGGTGGAACACCGCATATGTAAAGCGCGGCGGTTTGACCATAGGTAACTGCGGTGTAAAATATGTTGAAACGAGCGATATAAACGGAAATCCGACAAAGGCGTTAAATATATGCGCGGCGGGAAATAAGAACTATGATTGGCCGACGCATATTTCGGTTTATGATTCAAACTCAACATCATCACAACTGTTCAAAACCGTATCCGGTAAAAAGTATTTTATTTCCCTCAAATACAAGGTCAATTCTTGGGATTATAACGTTACAAACAGCATTGAGCTCGTGCTCCGCGAAGGTAATGTTATCAAAAACAAGGGCGGAAAGACAGTGGCGGATCTTACTGCAAAAAAACCGATTACCGGGTCAACGGAAACAAACAGCTGGATTGAACTTACAGGTTCTTTTACGGCTGAAAGTGAAAACAACCTTATTCTTACCGCTACCACAAATTGGGCAGGACCTGCAGAATCGTTCAGCGGCATAAAAACAGACATAGATGTTGACGATATAGTTATTGAGGAAGCAGCGGAGATTATTTGCCACAAATATGACGGAATTGCGGATTATCCGATCACTGTCGGTATGTCAACCGTGTTTTCGCAACTTACGGTTTCACCGCGTCCGGGATTTCGATTTGACGGTTTTTGGTTAAATGAAGAAATGACTCAAAAGGTCGATGGCAACTCCTATGTCGCCGAAACAAGTGAAATTTGGGCAAAATGGATTGAAATAGGCGATCCTGTTGTAAACAACTATGACGACGGTGCAAATTATACGACCGGAACGTGGTGGACTTGGCATCAAAACTATTTGAAACGCGATAATCTTACTTTGGGAAGTTACGGTGTGACCTACGGTAATACCGCCGATTCAAACGGCGATCCGACTTTAGCCGCAAAATTCACCTGCGCCAACCAATTTAATTTTAAGAGTCCTACCTCATTGGCGATTTATGACTCTAACAGCACAACGAGCAGACTGTTTGTGACGGTGCCGGGGACAAAGTATTTTTTCCAATTCAAGTATAAACTCGAAAATTGGGAGGAAAACAACAAAAATGCCGTTGAGTTCGTGCTTTTAAAGGGCGATTTTGCCAAAAACAAAAAGGGAACGCAAGTTGTCAAACTTACGGGCAACACCCCCTTAATGTCAACCGATGAAAAGGATAAATGGGTAACGATTACCTCTTACTTTACAGCGGACGGCAGCGATAATATTTGGATTGTTCCGAGAACCGATTCGAGTTCGTCCGATATTACTGACTGGGGTGTAAACGTGAACATCTGGGCGGATGATATAATCGTTGATGAGACCGTAACTTTAATTTGCAATAATTATGACGGCGTAAATAAAAAAAACATTGAAATCAGAAAATCTACTACTTTTGCCGATCTTGAAAGACCAGAACGCGACGGATATGAATTTAAAGGCTTTTACCTTGATTCTGCTTTTGCCGAATCCGTTGCGTCAACGGCACTCGCCTCTAGCGTGAGCGAAGTATGGGCTCGATGGGAGGAAAGAACAACCGATGAGCCGATTATAAACGATTATGAAGACGGTGCTAATTATCAGATCGGAGATTACGGCTACTATAACAATAAATATGTTAAACGCAACGGTTTAATAATCGGTAAATCTGGTGTGACTATTGGTCAGACAACCGATGAGAACGGTACTTTAACTAAAGCGTTGAAACTTGCGGCGGCATCCCAGTTTAATTATGATTATCCGACAGCAATAGGGATTTACGACCAAAGGTCAAAGACATCAAAACTATTCAAAACAACTGCCGGCGAACTTTATACTATCAGATTAAAATACCGCGTTGAGGAATGGAATGTTCCTGAATGGAACTCAGTTGATCTTATATTGCGTCAGGGAAATGTCGATAAAGCCGGCGGAGGTCGGCAACTTGTGAATCTGACAAGTAGCACGCCTGTTTCCGCCTCTACCGAAAAGGGTAAATGGATAACCCTCTGGGGTGTATTTGAAGCAAAATCCGACGATGTTTTGTGGCTTACGGCGTCAACAAACTCAAGCACGTCCGCGTCTGTATCATGGGCAGTGCAACTTGGGATTTATATCGATGATATTAAAATTGAAAAATACTCCGGAAGCGAAAAACCCGATTCGGAGGGTAAGGTGGGAGAACCGTGGTCAGGTCAAATTGCCATGGCTTTTGCGGGTGGTAACGGAACAGAGGATAACCCGTATATTATCGAAACACCCGAACAACTTGCAAAACTTTGCAACTCTCTGTCTAATACGCCTAAAAAGCATTACAGACTCGGGGCGGACATTATTATTAACGATACCTCATATAACGGATGGCAGGAAGACGCGAGAAACTGGTTTACTGGGTATTATGCGTTTGCCGGGCACTTTGACGGTGCCGGGCATACCATTTCGGGTCTATATTATAAAGGCGATGCGCTGTATGCCGGGCTTTTCCCCGTTTTAGCAGAAAATTCGGTTGTCGAGAATGTCGGTATTATCAACTCCGAAATTGCTAACAGCCTTACAGGGAAAGGTGAGACATATGCCGGATCGATAACCGGAAGAATTGCTGACTGGTTTGTAAGCAACCCCAGTGCAAACCGACCGATTATCAGGCAGTGCTTTGCGGATACGACTGTCTCCGTAACAGCAAAATATGCCGGGGGTCTTATAGGCGGCGTTCCGGCACCCTTTGAAATCGAAGATTCGTATTTTACAGGCAGTATATCGTATTTGATGGCAGGCGGAGGTCTTATGGCAACCACATGGGCGAATAAAGACGAAATGGAAACCAAAATCACAAATTGCTATGTAGCAACCGAGGGCCGCGACCATATAAGTGCAGGATTCGGACTTAAACGCAGTACCATTAAAAATGTATATGTTGATGGTCCTACTGATATAGGCAAAAACATTGTTCGGTATGCGTTGCTGTTTTTCAAGGGTGATGTTGCAAAAGAAAAACTTAAGGGATTTGATTACGAAAAAGTATGGCTCATTGTTGAAGACGGAACACCAACCCTGAGAATTTTCGGCAACAGGGCAAATGATTATACTTGTAAGCGCAAATCTGCGGAAACAGAAATCACATTTATTTCTAACGGCGGAAGCGAGTGCGACTCGGTACACGGTATTGCGAATTATAGTGAACTTGTATTGCCTACTCCGACAAGATACGGCTATAAATTTGCGGGATGGTACCATTACCAGAGTCTTGAAGTGCCTTGCACAATTAAAACATATCCGGATTATAATATTGTTTTATACGCCGCATGGGATGAAATAGGATTTACACAGGATTTTGAAAGTCGTATGGAACAGGGATGCGATTATAACGCCTCTGTCTCTATTTTCCGCCCCGGCGTTATGGGTTACAACACAAAATATGTATACAATAATCTTAAATCTCTGCACGCTGCGGCTAATAACAGTGAGGCACCACTTTTCCTGGTTTCATATAAGAATAAACTCGAGGTTGGAAAAGAGTATGAAATGATTTTCCGCATCTTTTCAAACACAGAGAATCCTTTCGGTGATATTGAGCTGCTGCATTCGGACTATCCCGATGTAAGAGCACCCGCAAACGGTTTTCAAAAACTTTTGTCAGTGAACGGCATCAAGAGCGGTGAATGGCTTGAGTTTAAAGTCTCTTTCACGGCAAACAACCCATATATATTGATTAAAACACCGCTAAACACCGACATGTATTTTGACGATATTCAGCTTGTTTACACGGGAAAAGATGGGAAAACCGGTGAATTTACACTAATTGATAATTCAAAACAAAAACCGGTAGTGCCGGCATATCGGGATAATACGGATACGGTGCAAGAAAACGCCGATGACAACGATTATCGGCAGGACGCTGCGAAGAAAAAACGCTATAAAAAAATAATTAAATATATAACCACGGAAGATGATTTTCCAATTCTGTGGGTAATAGCGGGCGGCGGCGCGGCACTGCTTATTGTTAGCGGCATAGTGACATTTTTGCTTATAAGGAAAAAGCGCAGAAAATAACGGAACTTCAGCGGTGTTTTCGAAAGAGCGGGGGGTGATTTTTGTTATTTACAATTTGTATTGTTGGTTTCCAAGGGAAAACGGCGCATTTTTTTCAAAATTTAAGCAGTAAATATTATTAATCGGAGGTTAGAAAAATGTTAAACGGATCTATTAAAGATTGCAAAAAAATCTGTTCTTTGTTTTTGGTATTCACTTTAATCCTTTCGGTCCTTTCCTCTTTGTCTGTTTCCGCTGCGGATGCGGCGGAAAGCATTGTTAATAACTTTGACGATGACGCCGAATATACTACCGGTACATGGTGGACATTCCATCAGCAATATTTAAAACGCAACGGTAAAACCATAGGACAGAACGGTATAACCCGTGAGGAGACAACCGACGCGAACGGCAATCCGACAAATTCTGCAAAATTTACATGTGCTCAGCAATGGAAATATTCTACTCCCTCGGCAATAGCGGTTTATGATCCGAACGGTAATGATTGGTATAAGACCGCTGCCGGCGTCAAATACAATATTTCTTTTAAGTATAAAATTCAAAATGCGTGGGAAGAAGCAAACACTGTTGAACTTATCTTAAAGAAAGGTGATTTTTCTAAATACTCATCGGGAAGTACGGTAATAAAAATGACCGGATCAAATCCTCTTAAAAGAACGGACGCATTGAACCAATGGGTTACTTTGAGCGGCAGCTTCACTACTTCGGACGACTCAAATCTTTGGATAACCGCAACTACAAATGCAAGCAATGATACAACCGTCGAATGGGGTATAAATATCAATGTATTTATTGACGATATAACGCTTACGCCCGAACCTCCGGTTATCTGTCATGTTTATAACGGCAAAGATGTGAAACTTGTCAGAACCGAAACATTCGGGGAACTGGTCAAACCGGTAAGAAGCGGATATGTTTTCAAAGGATTCTATCTTGATGCGAATAAAACCGTTCCCGCAGAGGATTCTGCGGCTATCGGCACGGTAAGCGAACTATGGACCAAATGGGAAGCCGCTGCGGCAACAGAAGCAATTGTAAATAATTACGATGAAGAGAATATTAGTTATACCGATGGCAGCGTTTATGAAGTTAACCGTAAAATAAACGGCATCCTTTCTACAACGCCGAGAATCTTTGCCGGTGGAGCTCATGTTGAAAACACGTCAGATGCCGAAGGCGATCAGACTAAGGCACTCCGCTTTGTTAAATGCCGCGACAGGAATGCTCGGTACGGAAATCAGTTCTGGATTTACGACAATACTTCACCGGATTACAGAATTTTCAAACCCAAAGCAAATACAAAATACAAAATGAGTCTGAAGTATATGCTTACCAAAGCTCCGGAAAGCAAATATTCGCTTCAAGTATCTGTACGTCACAACAATACGAAGAACAGCGAGTGGTACACGCTTAATCCCGAAATGCAATATGTTGCGGGATTAACTTACGCAGATAATTTGGGCGGAACAATCGCAGCCGATACCCCACTTAACACATGGTATACTTTAGAGGGAACATTCACAACAAAAGACATAAGCGAATTATATGTTGCGGTTTCAACAACATGGGAGGGCAACGATGATCGTTACGATACGGAAGGCGAAATCTGGATTGACAATATTGTGTTGCAGGAGGTTGTGGAACTCGAATACGGAAAGACGGGGGATTTAAACGACGATGCTGAGATTGACATTCGTGATTTGGTTATTTTGAAGAAAATGTCTGCCGGAGTTATAGCTGCTACATGGGCGGCTGACATTGATAAAAACTATACAGCCGCCGATGCAAGCGATTTGGCATCTCTTCGTTCCTTGATTTTGGGGTGCAATTCGGTTCCGCTGACTTTAGGTGACAAAACGCTTATTTGGAACGATGAATTTGATTCATACGGTCTTGACAATTCAAAATGGGGATTTACAGATTATATAATGAATAACGGTGAGGCGGTCTATCAGAATATAAGCGAAAATACCGATGTCAATTCCGGTATTCTTAAAATGAAAGTCAATAAAGTCGGAAACAATAAATTTACGCTTTCCAATGCCGTTACCACTGCGGGTAAATTTCATTTTAGATACGGGTATATTGAAATGCGCGCAAAAATGCCATTCTCCACGGGCGCTTTTCCCGCATTTTGGATGAAAAGTGATTGCTATGATCAGTCCGAAAATGCGTATGGTGAAATAGATGTGGCGGAGTGTTATGCGGATACCGTACATACGCAACTTCATACTTGGCGGAGAACTGCCGGTGCAGAGACCTATGTAAACGACAGACCACATTCGAGCGAAGTTCCCAACTATAAGTTTATGACCGAAGAGGCGAAGAATGAATGGCATACTTACGGCTTGGATTGGACGCCCGATGAAATGAAATTTTACGTAGACGGAAATCTTATCGGAACCGTAGTGCATTCAGATGAATTGTTCGATGAATATTATTATCTTATTTTAACAAACGAAATATTTACGGAAACGCTGATTCAACAAAACTGGGCTAATGTCGAAGGAGTACGCGCTCTTACTTATAATGATTCTATGCCGCAGATGTTGGTCGACTATATCAGAGTTTACCAAGACGCCAATATGGTTTCTTGATAAATATTCGGCAAAAATTTCAGGAATAGGGCGGTCACCCTATTCCTGAAAAAATCAGATGTTTTTGGGGTGGGTATATTGATAAATAATATCGGCAATGGTAAGCGGAATCTTGTTTGGCATGAAGAATTCGATACCGAAAAAATTGATAGGACAAAATGGGATTTTTCGCGTCTTATGACAAACAAAGAGTTAACTTACAATAACAGCGTGAAACATGCGCGCATAAAAAATGGAAAATTGCGTTTACAGGTTAATAGTTCCGGCGATACATATTCTCTGCCGGAATCGATTACAACGCAATATAAAATGCTGTTTAAGTACGGACATGTTGAAATGCGCGCGTGTGTGCCGTTCAGACACGGCGCATGGCCTTCCTTTTGGGCAAAATCAGATACGCCGTTCAGCACAAGAAAAACAGATGGCACACAAAATTGGTTTTCCGAAATAGATATTTTTGAGGTTTTTTCGGCGGTGGATTATTGTGTGCCGAATTTGCATAAATGGGGTCACGGAACACACGCAACGGCACCGAGAACAGAGAACGGTCGGGAGGGTGTATATGTTTTCAAAAATCCCGCAAATCTTAATAATGAGTATCACATATACGCGCTCACATGGGATAAGGACTACATGAAATTTGAAATCGACGGCGAAGAATATTTTTCTCTGTGTATCAATGAAAAATCAAGGTTTGTATCTAATGAGTTTCCCGATGTTTCGGGATTCCACGATCCGCATTATTTAATCATAAACAATGAAGTTTTTACAAAGTCACTTCCTTGGTATCCGGACGGTTCACTACTCAGCAAAGAAGATAAAATGCCTATAACATATGATATTGATTGGATTAGGCTTTATCAGAACCCCGAAACCGATACACTGATTTGCGGAGAAAAACTTTTTGACGCATACCGAGGGTGGCGCGGTTGGTATCAGGAATATCAGCAACTTAAATGAAAATACAGTTACAGGGGTGGATGGTTTGTATCCGATTTTACCTTCCCCAAAAACGCAAACGGAAATGCAGGGGAATTTTAATCTGACCGGATGTGATATTTCGGTATCCGGGGTGACGGATTACCGGGTTATTAGAGCTTTAGTTGAAATAAAAGAGCTTGTTCAGTCAAAGACAAAAGAATTTTGCAAACTTTCAAGTGTTAATAATGCGGATAAAGGAATTATTTTAAAACAAAAGGGCGATTTAAACTCCGAAGCGTATACGTTAGACATAACGGACGATCGTATAATTATAGCAGGCGGCGATGCTAAGGGCTGCTATTACGGCATATGCACGTTGAAACAAATCATAGAAGATTCGGGAAATCTGTTGTCGGCAGTTCATATTGAGGATTTTCCCGATTACGAATACAGAGGTTATTATTATGATTGCAGCCGCGGCAGAATACCCACGGTTGACGGATTAAAAAAGATTATTGATTTTATTTCCAAATACAAAGTTAATGCTTTCCAGATATACATAGAGCATTCTTTTGATTTTGAAGAATTTAAAAATACCGGCAGAACCGATCAAGACTATTTAACGGCAGCTGAAATACTGCAGTTAGATGAATACTGTTTTGACCATTTTATAGATTTTATACCTTCGCTTTCGACTTTCGGTCATTTATATGGGTTGTTAATGCTTGAAAAGTATAAACAGTTTTGTGAATTGGAGTCGTTTGTTCCGCAGAAAAGTTTTTGGCATGACAGATTAGCTCATCACACGATTGATCCGAGTAATCCTGGGAGTTTCAAGGTTATTTGCTCACTGATTGATGAGTATCTGCCGTTGTTCAAATCAAATTATTTTAATATTTGCTGTGACGAAACATTTGACTTATGCAAAGGAAGGAACGTCGGCAAAGACAAGAAGAAACTATATCTTGATTTTGTTCATAAGATTTGTTCGCACGTTGTTTCTAAAGACAAAAAGGTGATGTTGTGGGGAGATATTATTCTTTCTTACGAAGACGCGATTGATTATATTGACAAAGACGTTACCGTTTTGTGCTGGGATTATGCAAAAGATCCGTGGCTTGAACGTATAGAAATTGTAAGGAAATCCGGTTTGAGACAAATAGTTTGTCCCGGCGTATCAGGTTGGGACGGCTTACTTGAAAGACCTGAAATTTCCGTCGATAATATAACGAAATTATCTGAATTTGGCTTTGAAAACAAAGCAGCGGGGATGATGACTACTTCGTGGGGCGATTACGGGAATGCGGCAAGTTTCCAATGCGTGCTTTACGGAACGACTTTGGGAGTTTGTAAAGCATGGAATATCTCAAGCAAAGCTGACGAAACCTTTGAAAAAACCATTTCTTCCAAGGTTTACGGAGTAGGGGAGAACATAATTCCAACTATAAGGGAAGTAGGAATTCTTCAGGATAATGCATCTTGGAAAACTTTTTTTCAGTGGGAAATGAATAGGGATAAATCGTTGTTTAATAAGACTCTGCCTGAAATTCACGAGTCCTTAAAAAAGTGCCGGAATCACCTTGAAAAACTTCAAAATATTGCAAGAGACAATAAAACGCTTGAACATATTATTATCGCAATACGCGGAGTTATTCTTTTGCATGAAGCGGAGGCTAGTATTCTCAAAGATGAAAGAATCGACAATTGGGAAGAAATTGCATTGACGTGGTTTGAAGAATATAAAACACTTTGGCTTGAGGATAATAAATTAAGCGAATTGAATGAAATCAGGAATTTTATTCTTTCTGTTTTTAATTGAGTATGTTACCGCATAATGCGGTGGCAGACAAATGGATTATTATCGGAATATTCCGATTGCCGGTCCGCAGTGAGTAACAATGTATTTCATTCGTAAAGAAGACTCTTTGGAGGGAATATTAAAATGTCATTATCATTTGAAAATATCGTTTTTAAATCTGCATCTTTAGGAGAAGAAAACCCGATGCCGGATTTAAAAAACAATTCGTATATTCATGCAAAATTTTCAACAACCGATAACGTTACCGTGCAAGAGAAAGAAAATTTCGGCAAGGGTGCCGTTTCAACTTTATTGCCGTATCTTTCGCAGGACGGATATGACAGACGGGTGAAGAACAGAATTTTTAAGGCCGCCATACTTGAAAATGACTATTTGCGCGCTGTTTTTCTCCCTGAACTCGGCGGAAGACTTTGGAGTCTTTACCATAAAAAACTCAAGCGTAATCTTTTGTATACAAACGATGTTGTACAACCTTGCAATCTGGCGCTTCGAAACGCATGGGTTGCAGGAGGTGTTGAATGGAACGTCGGAATAAAGGGTCACACTCCTTTGACTTGTAGCAGTCTTTTTGCGGCTGAAAGCAAAAATAAAAACGGCGAACCTATTTTGTCGATGTATGAGTATGAGAGAAAAAGACGCGTGGTTTACGGGGTTAATGCTTTTTTGGAACGTGACAAACTGTATATTAGGTCAACGGTGGAAAATCTTTCTGAGCGAACACCATACATGTATTGGTGGTCTAATATAGCGGTACCTGAAAAAGGGGTAAGAGTTTTAACCGATGCAGACGAGATGTTTTCCTGCGTATATCAGGATAATCACTATGTGATTGATAAAATCGCGGCTCCTTATTATAATGGAAAGGATTTGTCTTATCCGGAGCAAGCGTCTCATGCCGGAGATTTGTTTTTCAAAATACCGGATAACAGAAAAAAATGGATAGCGGCGTTAAATGAGGACGGAATCGGTGAGAACGAACTTCTGGTAGTAAGTTTTGGTACATCCTTCAATGACAGCCGTGCAGCAGATATCGGCGGTATTGAGAAAGCACTTCAGACTGCATATCCGGACTGGTCTGTAAGACGTGCATTTACCGCACAGATCATTATCAATCACGTTCAGGCAAGAGATGGTGAAAAAATCGACAACGTAGAGCAGGCTTTACAGAGAGCCGTTGATAACGGTGTAAAAAATCTGGTGGTACAGCCGACACATTTAATGCATGGTGCAGAGTATGATGAGTTAGTTGATACTCTGGATAATTACAAAGATAAATTTGAGACAGTTACGATCGCTGAACCGTTACTTGGCGAAGTTGGAAGTGATGCAACTGTTGTCAATGAAGATAAAGCAGCCGTTGCAGAAGCTATCACAGCAGAGGCAGTAAAGACAGCAGGTTTTGATTCCTTAGAGGCAGCAAAAGAAGATGGTACAGCATTTGTATTCATGGGA
>ERZ839823.1591-NODE-1591-length-21805-cov-3.718621_pt1 | contig 21805 bp, 19 predicted proteins | sample MGYA00519862_ERZ839823 | MGnify/ENA primary metagenome ERZ839823 (study PRJEB31850, sample SAMEA3708853) | human gut metagenome | biome: human gut; feature: human-associated habitat; material: faeces | place: China | collected 2014 ...
GGATTCGGGTCTTTCACCCTTTAGAAACGTGCGCCGCCGGGCGCACTCAAAAAGGACGCCGCATTCAATACGACGTCCTTCGTTTTCAAGCAAAACGGATTACTTCATGGCCTTCGGATAGGTCGAGACCTTCGCTTCGGAAACCCACTGGGTCACAGCCGCTTCATAAGCCGCATCCTTCGCGTCGGAGAGCATGGTATCATAGATATTGCTCTTGATCTCGTCGGTATACTCGACCTCGCCCGCAGCGATGTCGGTCGCATACTGGAGAATGTGATAGCCATAACTCGTCTTGACCAGCTCGGCGGACACGTCGCCGACCTTTTCAAGCGCCATCGCCGCATCCTGGAAGCTCTGCTCATAGACGGACAGACCGTCGCAGACCAGATAGCCGCGGCTCTTGTTCGGCTCGTTGTTCATGCCGGTGTCCTGACCATAGGTCTCAATCAGGCTGTCAAAGTCCTCCCCGGCCTGCGCACGGGCGAGCACGTCCTGCGCCGTCGTCAGAATCTCGTCATACGCCTCGGCGGTCACGGTCTCCAGCTTCGCGCTGGATTCATCCAGCGTCGCCTGAGCGGTCGCCACGGTCTCCTCGAGCGCCGCAACCTGCTCGTCATAGCTGGCCTTGGTCGCCTCGTCATAGGAAGAGGTATCCTCCGCCTTCAGATCGTCAAGCTGCTTCTGCGCGTCGCTCAGCGTGGTGTTCGCGGTGGAAATCGCGCTGTTCAGGTCGCTGATTTCGCTCTGCTTCTCGTCGCTGAACTTGATGAGCAGGTTCTTCACGCCGCGGTAACCTTCCGGCACATAGTAGTTCGTCGTACCGTTGTTCTCGGCGGTCACATAACCGGCCGGAGCCGCGTCATAGCTTTCCTTCTGGGCGGCCACGCGCTTGTCAAACTCTTCCTTCACCTGCTCGTCCGTCACCGCGACGTCCTTGGCGGCATATTCGCGAATCTTTTCGCGCTGCACGCTGGCGGTCTGGTTCTGCACGAAATAATCGCGCGTATAGCCGACGGTGTTCAGGTCGTTGACGAGCATCTCGTCGAGCTGATCGTTGGTGACGGTCGCCTTGCGCTCCGTATCAACGGCCTCGGCCGGGGTCGCCTCGCTGCCGGTCGCCTCTTCGAGGGCGGCCAGACGCGCTTCTTCCTCTTCCACCGTCTCCAGATCCGGATAGTTCTGGTAGCGGATCATCATCTTGTAGAAGTTAAACATGTTGTCGGCGTAGCTTTCCACGTCGGAGGCATCCTCTTCGGGCAGCGGCTCGAAGCCCAGCTCCTTCATCTTACCCTCAAGCACGACGCTCTCAATCAGCTGCTCGACAGCAGCCTCGCCGTAGGAGGCGATATCGTCGTCCGTGAGCTGCATCGACACGCCGAAGTTCTGCTGGAAATACTGCTGGTAGTAGCTGGCCAGATAATCCCGGTAAGCCTCCCACTCCGCCTTGGTGATCTCGGTGGTATCCTGACTGGTCTCCACCTTCGCCACAACCTGCGCGCCGTCAAGCTCGTCGTCGTGGCCGATCAGGTTGCAGCCGGAGAGCAGCATCAAAGCCGCAAGCAGCAACGCAATCAGCGCGAATCTCTTATTCATGTTCGTTCTCTTCCTTTCAGCCTCTGCTCGGCAATATACGATTTATTATAATAAGCTGTCATCAACTTGTCAAGCGCGTGTGTCGCCCTGCGGCTCAAATGTTCGCTCTTTTTGTTCAAATTCACAAAAAGAACACATTTCACTCGCCGCACACCCGAATTCCGAACCACTTGGAGAGCGTGCTGTTCGGCCAGCTTTCCGCGTCCTTTTCCAGCGCAATGTTCATGGTAAAGCGCGAGCGGCTTTCCACCGAGGCGATTTTCACCTCGTCCGCCCCGCTCCGCACCGCTGTTTCGATTTTTTGAGTCTGCGCTTTCCACGCCGCCTCATGCGCGCCGACTTCCCTGACAGCCTGATACCCGCCGTAAACAAGCAAAAACAGCGCCAGCGGCAGCGCGCACAGCCTGGCCGCGTCCAGCGCGCGGACATGCGCCTCCATGTCGCCGAGCAGCGTCGCCAGCGCGCAGAGCGTCAACGCAATCACGCAGGTATACGACCGATCCGACAGTTCCGGCGAGGCGACCATCGCATACGCGCTCAGCAGCGCCGCCAGCAGCAAAAGCGCCGCCCGCCGGTTTCGCATCGGCACGTGAAGCGCCCGCCCCATTCCATGGACAATCGGCATGGCCAGCAATCCTGCGCCCGCATACACACCCGTATAAAGCGTAATGCGAAGCAGCCGCTTCCCGATCTCCCACGCCATCGAATCGTAAGCATAGGCGGATGCGCGCGCAAAATTTCCCGGCGCAAGAATCATCATCGCCGCGCCCGCCGCCTGCGCCGCCAGACAGAGCCACGCGGAAACCGGCGTTCTTTTCCCGCGGTATGCGCTGTCCGCCAGCAGCAAGAGCGCCACCGCCAGCATGCCGCAGGCCGCGTTCTCATTCGTCCAGCCACTCAAAAAGCAGAGCGGAACGCCGATCACGCCGAGCGCCGCACATTCTTTTTCCAGCAGCCGCGGGATGATCAGCAGCGGCAAAAGCGCCAGCGCCGTGCCCCACAGATAGTTGCACGCGCCGTCCAGCCACAAAAAGACCGTGCCGAAGAACGGAACCAGCGTGAACAGCGCCGCGTGGATGACCAGCAGAACCGTCCAGCAAAACCGTCTGCCCTTCGGCTTGGCCAGCGCATACAGTTCAATCACGAGCAGCATATACGCCGCCGTATTGGCGATGTTGAAAACGCCCTTTCCCCAATAAAGGAAGAGCTGCGCCAGCGTGTGAACCACGCTGCGCCCGCCCCAGAGACGGTAATGCGCCGCCTGAGAGGCGAGCACGTCCGCCACCCCGGCAAGCGGCTTGCCCGTGCTCCAACTGAAGGAATAATCATAATCGTCCATTTGCAGCGGCGTATGCACGTTCAGCAGGAACATGGTCGCCGCCATGAGCACGAGAATCGCCGCAAAGACACAGGCGCGAAACGCCGTCTTTTCTTCTATTCCGGCCAGAAAATCCCGTGCGCGGTTCATGCGTTTCCCCCCAGCGGCTCAACGGCCAGCACGACTTTATCGTGGCTCGTCACCGCAACGTCGCGCCCAATCAGCGCCGCGTCAAAGGGCATGGCCGGCTCGATCAAAAAGCGCCGCTCGCCTTCCGGCGCCATATCCTCATAAACATTGACGATCATCTCGTGAAAATGCACGCCGTTTTCATAAACCTCTTCATCGCCGACGCGCACCAGCGTTCCCGCCGTCTTGCGCGTCAGGCCGCTGGTCAGCTCGCGCAGAAAGCGGCCGTATCGAATCGACGGCATCACAAACAAATCTCCGACAAAAATCGCCGCCGCACAGGTCAGAATCAGCCCAGCCGTGCACAGCGTCTGGTTGCGCACCGCAAAGCCCGCGGCGCACAGCGCAAAAAACGGCAGCATCGCCAGCAGCATTTTGAAAACGTCCCGCCGCAGACGCCGTTTGTTTTCTTCCGTTCGTTTTTCCGTATAAAACATGGCCGTCGCTCCTTTACCGTTCTCCCGCTTCAAAACGGATCTGTCCCGCGTCGTAGTGAATGGTGCCGGTCGAGCCGCGCACGTCCTTCTTCTCCATGCACAGCTTGAGCAGCTTGGCGGTCAGCATCGGTCCGCCCGCGCGGGTCAGCGCATCCTTCCAGATGGTGAATCTGCATCCCTCGCGGAATCGGGTGCAGTAAAAGCCCTTGCTGTTTTCCGCCACCTTGCCCTGCCCGCAGACGGGGCAGGCCACACCGAGCGTCGGTATGCGTTTTTTCCCTCGGCGCTCCTCCTTGGCAAAGGCCACATCCGGTGCGCCAGCCGCGTTTTCAACAAGGAAAGCCGCCAGCCGCGCAATGCCCTGACGGAAGCGCGCTTCGCCGTCGCTGCCTCGGGCAATTTCCGCCAGCGCCCGTTCCCAGCGGCCCGTCGTCTCCGGCGAAGCGATCTCTTGCGGCACCGCTTCTATCAGGTGCACGCCCTTTTCCGTCGCCACGAGGTTTTTGCCGCTGCGCCGCACATATCCCACGTCGATCAGCCGCTCAATGATGGCCGCGCGCGTTGCCGGTGTGCCCAGCGCGCAATCCTTCATCTGCTCGCGAATTTCTTCGTCCGCAATCTGCCGCCCTGCGTGTTCCATATCCAGCAGGATGCTCGCGTCGCTATATTCCTTCGGCGGCTTGGTCTGGTCGCGCGTCACCTGTGCGCGCTTGCAGAGCCGCTCGTCCCCGACGGCCAGCGCCGGAAGCCGCTGCTCGTCGTCATCCGCCTTCTTTTTTCTTTTGCCCTCGTCTCCGCCGTAGATGGCCTTCCATCCTTCCTGCGTGACGGCTTTCCCCATGCTGAGAAAATCATCCTCGCCGCAGGTCGTGACCACGCGCAGCGCGTCGTATTCGTAATTCGGATAGAACGCCGCCGCCAATCGCTTGGCGACCATCTCGTACAGCCTGCGCTCATCCGCAGTCAGATTCACGCGATCCGCGCGCTTGCCCGTCGGAATGATCGCGTGGTGGTCGGTCAGCTTCGCGTCGTCAAACACGCGCTTGGTCATCCGAACGCCATAGGAAAGCGCCTGCTCGCCGATGGGTTGCAGCGCGCCGTCATAGCTGCCCAGCGTCGTCTGCACCTTGCCGAGCATATCGTGCGACAGATAGCGGCTGTCCGTCCTCGGATAGGTCAGCAGCTTGTGCTGCTCGTAGAGCTTTTGCGCCGTCGCCAGCGTCTTTTTCGCAGTAAAGCCCAGTTGCGCGTTCGCTTCGCGTTGGAGCGTCGTCAAATCATACAAGAGCGGCGGCCACACGCTCTTGTGTTCCCGCGCGGCCTGCGTCACCTGTGCCGACCGGCCGGAAACGCGCTGCGCAATCTGCTGTGCGGCCTCCTCGTTTTCGAGCTTGCGCTCGCCCTTTTTGTCGATATACACGCCCTGATAATCGCCGAAATCCGCGCGCACCGTGTAAAACGGCTTGGGCACAAATGCGTCGATTTCCCGCCTCCGCTTGACGAGCATGCTCAGCGTCGGCGTTTGCACACGACCGATGGAAAGCAGCACATTGTAGCGGATCGTATAGGCGCGCGTCGCGTTCATGCCGATGAGCCAGTCCGCATCCGCCCGACAGCGCGCGCTGGCATAGAGCGCATCGTAATCAGCCGACGGCCGAAGGCTGTCAAACCCGGCGCGGATGGCTTCGTCCGTCATGGAGGATATCCACAGCCGCTTCACCGGCTTTCTGCACCCCGCCTGCTCGTAAATATAGCGGAAAATCAGCTCACCCTCACGCCCGGAGTCCGTCGCGCAGATGATATCCTGCGTTTCCTTGTCGTTCATCCATTTTTTGACGGAGAGAAACTGGCTTCTCGTCTTCTTGATCACCTTTGTCTCCATCTTTTCCGGCAGAATCGGCAGATCCTCCGCGCGCCATCGGGTATATCGCTCGTCCAGCTCCTGCGGCTCCTTGAGCGTAACCAGATGGCCGAGCGCCCATGTGACCACATAGCCGCCGCCGATCAGGCTGTTTTCGCCCCTGTCCTTTGCGCCCAGCACACGGGCAATGTCCCGCGCGACGGAGGGTTTTTCGGCAACGACAAGCGTATGCATGGCTTCACCTCATGTTTTTTACTGTGCCGCGCCGCCCTGCTGGAGGCTGGCAAAGCGCGTGTATTGCCCCAGCCAGGCCAGCTTCACCGTGCCCAGCGGGCCGTTGCGCTGTTTGGCCACAATCACCTCGGCAATGTTCTTGTCCTCGGTGTTTGGATCGTAATATTCCTCGCGATGCAGGAACATGATGACGTCGGCGTCCTGCTCGATAGCGCCGGAATCGCGCAGGTCGGATAGAATCGGCCGCTTGTCGCTTCGCTGTGCGCCCGCACGGGAAAGCTGCGCCAGCGCAACCAGCGGCACATTCAGCTCCTTGGCGATGCTCTTGAGGTTGCGCGAAATCTCGCTGACCTCATTCTGGCGGTTTTCGACATGGCCGTCCGCGCTCATCAGCTGCAAATAGTCGACCATAATCATATCCAGCCCATGCTCCATTTTCAGCCTTCGGCAGCGGGAGCGAAGCTGCGACGGCGTGATGCCGGACGTATCGTCGATATAGATATTGGAGGCCGCCAGCGGGCCGAGCGCAGAGGACAGCGAAATCCAGTCGTCATCGCGCAGCGAGCCGTGGCGAACGGACTGCATGTCCACGCGCGCATCCGCGCACAGAAGGCGCATCGCGAGCTGATCCTTCGGCATTTCCAGCGAGAAAACCGCCGTCGTCTTGCCTGCCATCGTCGCCGCATAGCCGATCAGGTTCATGCCAAAGCTCGTCTTGCCCATCGAGGGGCGCGCGCCGACAATCACCAACTCGCCGCCGTGCAAACCGGTCAGCAGGTTATCCAAATCCACAAAGCCCGTCGGCACACCGTCGATGCCGCCCTTCAGCTCGGTCAGCTGTTCGATGCGCAGATACGTATCCGGCAGAACGTCCGCAATATGCGTCAGTGTGCTTCCCTCGTGGCGGCGCATGATGATATCAAAAATCGACTTTTCCGCCACGCCGAGGATGTCGCTCACCGCTTCGGTCTGCTGATAGCATGCGGTGGCGATGTCCCCCGTCGCCTTAATCATGCGGCGCAGCGTCGCCTTTTCATCCACAATCTGCACATAGGCGCGCGCGTTGACCGTAGACGGCATGCACTGGCTCAATTCAATGAGATAGTTCGTGCCGCCGACGCCCTCCAGCGTGCCGCGCCGGGTCAGCTCGTCGTCCACCGTCACCAGATCAATGGGCATGCCCTGCATGTTGAGCGCATGCATCGCGTCGAAAATTTCCCGGTTGGCGGGCTGATAGAAATCATCCGCCGTAAGCAGCTCAAAGGCCAGCGACAGCGCCTCTCTGTCCTGCATCATGCAGCCCAGAACGCTTTTTTCCGCATCGGCATTGTTGGGCGGTACACGCATAACTGCCTCGTCCACAATGTTCTCCCCTTTTAACAAAAGATAGGGCTTTCCCCCGTTTCAGGAGGAAAACCCAGTGCGTTGTATGGATCAGCCAACCTCAACCTTGGCGGTCATTTCCGCCGTAATGCCCGCATAGAGCCACACGCTGACCGTAAAATCGCCCGCGTTGCGGATGTTGGCCACATCAATGCGGCGCTTTTCCACCTTCACACCATACTGCTTGAACAGCTCGTCGGCAATCTCCTGCGCGGTGACGGAGCCGTAAAGCCTGCCGCCCTCCGCGCCGCGCGCCACGATCTTGATGGCCTTGCCGGAAAGCGCCTTGCGGGTTTCCTCCGCCTTGGCGCGCTCGACGTCTTCGCGGTGCTTCTGCGCGGCCTTCGCGTTCTCGATGGCGTTCAGGTTCGTCGCGCTCGCCTCGCGCGCCAGCCCCTTGGGGAAAAGGAAGTTGCGGGCAAACCCGTCGGAAGCCTCGATGATCTGATCCTTCTTTCCGGTTCCCTTGATATCCTTGAGCAAAATCACTTTCATAGCTTTATCCTCCCGAAATCTTATTTATCATCGTGTGTGCGCGGATCAAACGGATTCGGCGTTTCCTCTTCCATTTTTTCGCGGCGATGGACGACGTCAAACGTCTGATCCGCAATGCCGATCAAAATCGCGGCGGGTCGAATCGCGAAATAGCCCAGCGCAAAGACAATCCCCTGCGCCACGCGCCCCTTGCCCTTTTCATTCAGATAATAACACACGGCGGCTATGCCCTGCAAGGCGAAAATCTGTTCAAATACGCCGGTAAAAACGTAAAACATGCTGCTCGTAAAGCTCGGCACAATCAGCGTCAGCACATACAGCGCCGCCAGCGTCGCGCCCAGCACACGCCCCCAGCCCTTCGGCACAGTCCATGTGCGCAGCGGCGGATAATCCACCTTATCCCCGCGGGAGAGCACACCCTTGCGCAGCGCGGCCTGCCCCAGCACGCCCGCCGCCACGGAGCCCGTCGCCATCTGCATCGGGATTTCCAGCCGCATCAGGGTATCCAGAATCAGCACGAGCTGCTCGATCAACTGCCCGCGCGCCGCCGCATCCAGCGTCGCAATATCCACCGCGCCGCCGCTCGCTGACGTGATCGCGCCGAGCTGCATCATCATCGTCAGCACCATGTCGCTAAACGTCTGCGAGACCGAGAACGCCTGACGCATCATATTGGACAGCGCCGTGACCACGTCCGCCCCCGCCAGCGCGCTGACAAGCAGCATCGCCAAGCCGATGGACGCAAACATGGTCACGCCGGAACCCGCCGCGCTCTGCCAGAAGCTCTGTTCGTGCTCAACCATGTAGCTCGAAACAACCAGAATCGGCACAAACAGCACCGCGGAAAGCGCCGCGCCCCAGAAGCCGAAAAACACCGTGCTGAGCGTCACGAGAATCGCCGTGCACGTCGCCGCGCTGACCGGGCCGACATATCCCACAAGCAGCAGCAGCGCGATCGGCACCAGCGTCATGCCCTGCGGTATAAACACGGAAACCGCCAGCAGCGGCGAAAGGAGCATGCACAGCGCAATGCTCAACGCCGTCCATCCCCATCGGTTTGAGCGGCGAAGCAAGGATATATTCTTGTTTTCCAATGTGAATCCCTTCTTTTTTAACATCGCGGGCGAACATGATCCGCAAAAGATGTCGTCATTTCAGTTTATTATACCGCATCCGGCGAATTTTGTATAGCGAAAAAATCGGCAGGTCGATCATCCCCGCCGAAAAGCCGCTTTCCCGCGGCGTCCATGCCCCAGGCAAGCAGCGCCATCATCCCCTGCAAAAACGCAATATACACGCCGTAACTCAGGCGATAGATTCCCTCCAGCGGCGTTCCGGCCGGCGGCGCGGCCAGAAACAGAAAATCCGTTTCGAGCGCGCGGTTGGCAAAAAACGCCGCAACGGCCAGCGCCTGCAAGGCCAGCAGCACCTGCGGCGCACGGCCGGCGCGCGGCCGTTCTCCCATCGCCAGCGCGCTCAGGCCGATGAGCACGATGAGCGCGTGCGTCAGCACATAGCAGGCCGTGAACGCCGTCTGCCAGCGGCTGACGGCCGGCGCGGGAAACACAAGCGCCAGAACCGCCCCCGGCATGCCGAGCAGCCAAAGAAAATCCACGACAAAGGGCACGGGAGAAAACGCAAGTACCGCCGCCGCCAGCGCCGATACGCTGCACAGATGCAGCGGAACAGCCTCCCGAATCCGCCCCTGCAGAGCCAGCATGAGCGTCGTCCCCGCCATCGAGCAGAGGATCATAACGCCCATTCGCCGCCGCCATCTTTTCGCCATCTCCCCACCTCCCGGTTTTATCCTTTCCCGGAAAGGCGCTGCATATCCCGCGCGCACCCGCAAAACAGATTCCAGCGTCCGCCGCTGCTCCGCGCAAAAATCCGTTCGCTGAGCGCGTCGAAAAGAAGCATAGCGCCCGCGTACCGCTGGCAGCCGAACGCCCGTCCGGGCGCGTGCTCCGTATGCAAAAGCCGCATGCCGTCGCGCGAAACCGCGTGCAAAAACCCCTCCGTCGCACAGAGTAGCCGTCCTCCATCCGCCACGACCCGCCCCGGCATGCCCGAAAGCGGGAGAATCTGTCGTGCGCCGACCTGCGGAACCGTTACCAACGTCGCATCCAGCGCGTCATTCAGGCAGAGCGCATGCACAGCGCCGCCGCACAGCGTCACATCGAACACCATTCCCGGCATGGACAGGCGGCGCAGCAGCGTCAACGACCGCGCGCTCATCAGCAGCACTTCACCGCTCTCGCCCGCCGCAACCGCCAGCACGTCGCCCGTCTCGTCAAGCGCTATGTTTTGCGGATTCAGCCCCGCCCTCGCCAGCACGAGCGGCAGGCCGCATCCCGCGTCAAGCAGAAGAACGCTGTCCGCTTCCGCGCAAAGCAGCAAAAGGCGTGTTCCATCCGGCGACGGCAGGATTCGCTTCATCCCCGGCCCGCCCGCAAAAAGCCCGGTCGGCACAAGGCGCTCGGCGTCCAGCCGCCAAACCGTATCGCCCCAATCGCTTGCGCAGAACACAGCCCCATGCGACACACACAGCGCCCCCGCGCCTTCCAGCCGGATTTGCTCCTGCGGCTCGCGTTTAGGCGGCGCAAACACGCGCACCTCGTCGCCGCCCGAGACGATCATCCGCTCCTCCATCGCCGCCACACCCCTTCTCCTCAAGCCTATGAAGCAAAGCAGCCGCGCGTCACAAGCAGGAAAAACGGGATTTGCGTCGAATGATGTCTGTCACGTTCCATTTTACGCATATTAGGAGGATTGACCATGAACATTTATAAAACGCACAACGTTTGCAGCCGTTCGATCGAATTTGAGGTGGAAAACAACATCATCACCGCCTGCAAATTCAACGGCGGCTGCGCGGGCAATACGCAGGGCGTCGCCGCGCTCGTCGTCGGCATGACCGTTGACGAGGCCATCCGCCGCCTGAAGGGCATCCAGTGCCGCAACGGCACGAGCTGCCCGGATCAGCTCGCCACCGCGCTGGAGGAATACAAGGCAAACCATGCCGCCTGAGCCGCGCGGCGCTTCAGGCCTCCATACAGAAAAACGGGCTGTTCGATGCAGCCCGTTTTTTCGTTTAGTCCTTGGCGAACGCGCCGCGCGCGCCCTTGACAATGTGCCGCGCCTTGACCACGCCGCGCACGCTGGAAAGCGGATAGACCTGTGAATCCCTGCCGATGATCGTGCCGGGATTGAGCACGCTGTTGCAGCCGATCTCCGCAAAATCGCCGAGCATCGCGCCGAATTTCTTCCGCCCGGTTTCATAATCCCGCTCGCCGTGGACGACGACGTTTTTCTTGTCACCCTTCACGTTGCTGGTCACCGCGCCCGCGCCCATGTGCGCCTTGTAGCCCAGCACGGAATCGCCGACGTAGTTATAATGCGGGGTCTGCACCTCGTCAAAGAGAATACAGTTTTTCAGTTCGCAGGAGTTGCCAACCACCGCGCCATCGCCAACGAGCACATTGCCGCGGATGAACGCGCCGGGGCGCACCTCGGTTTTTTCACCGATGACGCACGGGCCGGCGATGCTGGCCGTCGCCGCAACCGTCGCGGTTTTGGCGATCCACACATCCTCAGCCGGGTGATCGTAATCGTTCAGATTCAGCCCCTGACCGATGGCCAGCACCGTTTCGCCGATTTTAGAGAGCGCTTCCCACGGATATTCGCACGCGGCAAGCATCTTTGCCGCGCGGGTATGCGTCAGATCAAACAAATCGCAGACTTTAATCGCGTCCATATCAAGCCAACCCTTCCGCCTTGATGGCCTCGATCATTTCGTTCACGCAGGCCTCCGCCGTGCGCAGTTCCTGCGCCTCCGCCATCACGCGAATCACCGGCTCTGTGCCGCTCTCGCGCAGCAGAACGCGGCCCGTATCGCCCAGCCTCTCGCCGACAGCCTTCACGACCTGCTGCACATGCGCGTTTTCGCGCACGGCGGCCTTGTCGCTGACGCGAACGTTTTTGAGCACCTGCGGATATACGGCCACCGGCGCGGCCAGACGAGAGAGCGTCTGCTTGCTGTCCAGCATCGCCTCCATCAGCTCGATGGAGGTCAATATGCCGTCGCCTGTCGTCGCGTATTTGCTCAAAATGATATGGCCAGATTGCTCTCCGCCGACGCAATAGCCGTTCTGCGCCATGTTTTCATAGACAAAGCGGTCGCCAACGGCGGTTTTTTCATAACCGACGCCCACTTCGTCGAGCGCCTTATACAAACCGAAATTGCTCATCACGGTGGTGACAACCTTGTTGCCCGCCAGCCTGCCTTCCCGCTTCATCTGGCAGCCGAAGATGTAGATGATCTTGTCCCCATCCACAACCTCGCCGTTTTCATCCACCGCCAGACAGCGATCCGCGTCGCCGTCGTAGGCAAAACCGACGTCCAGATGGTTTTCCACGACAAACCGCCGCAGCCCGTCGATATGCGTAGATCCTGCGCCGCGGTTGATGTTCACGCCGTCCGGCTCGGCGTTGATGACAAAGGTTTTCGCGCCCAGCGCTTCAAAGACGGTCTTGGCGATATTCCACGCGCTTCCGTTGGCGCAGTCCAAACCGACGCGCATGTTTTTATAAGAATGTGCCGCCAGCGAAATCAGATAGCCGACATAGCGGTTGCGGCCGGAAACATAATCCACGATTTCGCCCAGCTCCTCACGCTTGGCCGACGGCACGTCGCCTTCAATCCCCAGCGCGGCCAGATTTCCATCCAGATACGCCTCGATATCGGCGATGGTCTGGTCGTCCATCTTCTCGCCGCGGCTGTTGATGAGCTTGATGCCGTTGTCATAAAACGGGTTATGCGACGCGGAAATCATCACGCCGCAATCAAAATTATCCACACGGGTGACATATGCGACGCTCGGCGTCGTCGTCACGTGAAGCATATACGCATCCGCGCCGGTCGCGGTCAAGCCCGCAACAATCGCATATTCAAACATATAGCTGGAACGGCGGGTATCCTTGCCGATGACCACGCGCGCCTTTCTGCCCTTGCGCGCGCCGTAATACCAGCCGATAAACTTGCCGATCCGATACGCATGTTCGCTGGTTAAATCGACATTCGCCTCGCCGCGAAAACCGTCTGTTCCGAAATATTTGCCCATAAATCTGCACCTTTCCCGGCCAGACCGGCCGACCGCTTTGATTCGGTTTTCCCTAATTTTATGAACCGATTAGCTTTTCTATTATGAACCAAAGTTTTTCTTTTGTCAACTTTTTACGTCTGCAATTCGTCGATCCTTTGCTTGCGCAGGCGTTTTTTACGTCAAAAAAAGCGGGCTGAACCCGCTTATTTTGCCAATAGATCATCCGCGCGCTTGCGCAGTTTCTCTCTGGAAACGCGCTGCGCGAGCACCTGCAAGGTCTTCGTTTCGATGAGCGTGATGGAACCGTAAGGCGCAAGCAGCATCCGTTCGATGGCCGTTCGATAGGCGCGCGTTTTGATGATCGCCTTTTCGCAAAGCTGCTGCTCGCTGTCGTCGCCCGCCAGCAGAAACGCGATTTCATCCGCAAATTGCATGTACAGCCGAAGCACCAGCTCCGCCGCCGTTTCGATATCGCTGATGAAAAACTCGCCGCTCCGAACGCCCTCGCTCAGCACCCGTTCCAACACGCCCTTCATTCCGGAAAGCTGACAGGCTTTCATTTTTTCCCGCATCATCGCCCCGTTCTCGCAATATGCCGCCTGAATCAGCAGCATCACAAAGCCGGGATTATCGCTCTGCCAGAGCGTCGAGGACGCGAGCAGGATGTTGAGCTTTTCGCTCGCGGTCAGATTGGGCTGATCGGCGGCCGTCGTCGCGCTTTGGCAAAGCTCCTCCGCCCGCTGCTGGCAGATCGCCTCCAGCACGGCGAGCTTGCTGTCAAAATGATGATAAAAACCGCCTTTGGAAAAGCCGACCGCATCCAGAATGTCCTGAACGGAGGTGTTTTCGTAGCCCTTCGTATAGAACAGCTTTTCACTCGCGGCCAACAGCTCGCCGCGCCGCGCATCCCCCTTTTTCAAGCCCATTCCTCCCGTTTCTCTTTGGTTTATTCGTTCGACGCGGCGCCGGAACCGTCGTTGTACAGAATTTCATCCTGCATGGCGCGGTATGTCGTCGTCCAGAGTTTCTTTTTCTCCGTCACGTTGCCGTTTGCATCCTTGTAGACCTTGTAGGTATCGACAACGTAACCCGTGCGCTTCTTGCGTCCGGCTTTCCTCGTCCCCACGGGCAGCGAAGCATCCAGCGTATAGAGCACCGCGTCGTCCGGCTTAATTGTCTTAATCACTTCGGATTCGAGATCGACCGTCTGCCCGTTCGGCAGAAGCTTGCCGTAAATCTGCACCGTCACCGTCTGGTTCTCATACCACGCGATGACGAACACCGGATAATCCCCATTGTTGCGGAAAACAAAATCCAGAGACGGCCAGTTGACGGTCGCGTCCTCGCCCTTATTGACATAGGACGACGGCCAGCTATGCGCGCTCCGCTTGACGATTTCCAGATCCGCGCGAACCACGGCGTTGAACAGCGTGGAGGACGTCTGGCATACGCCGCCGCCGGTGTCATCCACCAACACGCCGCCCGCGATTGCGCCCGCCTCGCGATAGCCCTTTTCGCCCGTTCGCTGGCCGGTGCAGTCGTTGAAGGACATCGTGTCCCCCGGCTTAACCATGCGCCCGTTCAGCGCCGCGGCCGAAATTTCGATGTTGTTGTTGCGATCCTTGTCCTTGGTCGTCGTCGTCGTGAACGAGGAAATCAGGCCAAACTGCCCGACCAGCTGGCTTTTCGTGATCGTCGGCTCAACCTGTTCGCCCTTCGGCACAATCACACGGTCATACGCGCCTTCATCCAGCGCCGCAAGGATATCCTCCTGAAGCGCCGTTCGGTTCACGCGGTAGCCGGGTTTCGCCTCCGAAAACGTAAATGTGCGCGTCTGCACGTCAAACGCCGCAAGGGTCGCGTCCGTCGCGTCGTATTCAAGGCTGTCGGCGATGATCTCCACCAGCCTGTCAATCGCCGTTCGATCATAGGAAAAGCCCGTTGTAAACGCCGCACCGTTTGTCTTCGCGTCGTCAATCGCCGCAAGCCGCTCTTCCAGTGTGCCATACCGCCCGATGTTGTATGCCTCGTCGAGCACCGTCTGCGCGTCAAACGTCATCGGCACCTCGTCGGAGGTGATGCGCCATTTGCGCTCGCCCGCCTGAACGACCAGCGAAAACGCGCTGCTCGTTTCCTGCTGGCGGCTGCCAAAAAGTACGCCGGCCTCTTCGCGGGTCATGCCGCCCAGCTCAACGCCATCCACCGTGACGCCCGGATAATAGGTGTTTTGCGCCACATTTTGAGTGATGGCGGCATATGATTGATATGCCGCCATGCTTTCCTGATAAATTTTCGCGCCGAAAACCCACAGAGCCGCACACCCTGCGATCACAATCAGCGTCCAAAACGGGAACAGTTTTCTTTCCTCTTTGGTGCGCGGATCAAAAGCCATAAAGCGCTCTCCTTTTCGGTTGATTAGTCGCGCTGCTGTTTGCTCGCGTCAATGGCGGAAAACAGCTCCTTCTCGTTCATGCGATACGAAAGGATGTGCAGGCTGTCGGACAGATGCACGTTGTTGACGGCCACGCCCTCCGGCAGCACCAGATCGACCGGCGCAAAATTCCAGATCGCACGAACCCCGCCGCGAACCAGCGTATCGCAGGTCGTCTGCGCATAGGCGGACGGAACGGCCAGCACCGCGATATCGACCTTGTGGGTCTCCATCCACGCATCCAGCTTTTCCATCGGCTGCACGAGAATCCCGTGCACATCAATGCCGACCAGCGCGGGCGATACGTCGAACATCGCCTGCACGTTAAAGCCTTCCTTCGCAAAGCCGGTATAATTCGCCACCGCGCGGCCGATGTTGCCCGCGCCGATGATAATGACATGGTATTCGTGGTTCAAGCCCAGAATCTCGCCGATGCGCTCCTTCAGATTGGCCACATGATACCCGTATCCCTGCTGGCCAAAGCCGCCGAAGCAGTTGATATCCTGCCGGATCTGCGAAGCGGTCAGGTTCATGCGCTCGCCCAGCTCTTGGGAGGAAATGCGCACAACGCCCGCCTTTTCAAGCTCACGCAGATGGCGGTAATACATCGGCAACCTACGCACCACAGCGTCAGAAACCCTTGATTTGTAAGCCATGTGTACTCACCTCTTCAATGCAATCAGAAAAACGTAGTCTTTCTTATTTAGTATATCAGTATTACGCGGCTTGTGCAAGGAAAAGTTGCTCACACCCTGCGTTTTTCAATGCTTTTTATCAATGTTTCCGGACAGTATCAAACGGCTTCCGGCTATCGTTCACCCTTTAGATATCGAACTCCCGTTTGAGGCTGCGCGTGAATAACTGATTCATCTGCTCCTTCGGCTGCGCGCCGTCATAGAGCACCGCGTACACCGCGCGGCCAATCGGCAGATCCACATGATACCTGTCCGCCAGCGCGCAAAGCGCCTTCACCGTGTCATAGCCTTCCGCCAGCTCGGTATACGGCTCACCGCGCACAAACATCTCGCCAAAGCGCCGGTTGTGGCTGTATTGTGAAAAAACTGTCGCTTCATAATCGCCCAGATGGCAGAGCCCGTAGGCGGAAAACCCGTTGCCGCCCATCGCCGCAATCAGCCGGGAAACCTCCCGCGTGCCGCGGCTCATCAGCGCGCCCTTGAGCGAGGAGAGCCCCATGCCGTCCAGCATGCCCGCCGCAATGCCGATCACATTCTTGGCCGCCGCCCCGACCTCGTTGCCGATCAGATCCGTTCCGTAATAGAAGCGAATCAGGCCGCCGGAAAGCTGCGAAATCAGCCGTTCCTTGACCGCCTCGCTGCTCGAATCAATCACCATGCAGTTGGGCACCCCGGCGAGAAATTCCTGCACATGCCCCGGCCCGAGCCACACGGCAACATCGTTGCTGCCGCCGACGGCCTCCTCCGCAATTTCGGAAAGGCGGCGGAGCGTCGTCACCTCGATGCCTTTCATGCACAGTGCGAACGTCTTCCCGCTCACGCCCTGCGCGGCGATCTGCGCCATCAGCTCCGGCAGATTCTGCGAACGGATGGAAATGCAGATCAACTCGCTTTGGAGCGCCTCCCGCAAATCCGTCGTCACACGCACATCCTCTTCCAGCGTCACCAGACCGTTGGAGCGCGTCTGACGAAACTGCTCAATGTGCTTGGAGCCCTCTCTGCCGTACAGCGTCACCTCATGCCCGATTTTGCGCAGATACCACGCGATAAACGAGCCCCAGCGCCCGCAGCCGATGACCGTTGCCTTCATCAATCTCGTTCCTTTCCATTTTCATAATCAAATGGATTATATCACGTCATCCGCTTGGATGCAACCCTGCCCTTATGACCGGTTAAAACCGCGCATGCGGTCGCGTTCCTGCTTTCTTTCGGAGCGCTGCCCGCTTGCCACACGCCCTTTCAGCGGCGTGAGCAGCGTCAGATCAATGTTGCACTGGGTCAGCTCGACGTTCTGCACCTTGACGCGAACCGGCTGACCGAGCGAAAACACCGTGCCGGTGCGTTCGCCGCGCAGCAGCATGCGCCGCTCGTCGAAGCCAAACCAATCCTCCAGCGTGCGCACGGGCACAAAGCCCTCCGCGCCGTTGGACAGCGTGATATACATGCCGTATTCGCTCACGCCGTTGATCGTTCCGTCGTAATCCTCGCCGACATGGTGCGCCATCAGGCGCGCCATCATCAGCTTGTCCGCGGCGCGTTCCGCGTCAATCGCGGTGCGCTCCCGCTCGCTGGAACGAACGGCCGCATCGGCCAGCGCCTCGCCCGTCAGCGGAGCGGGTTGACCGGTCAGCTTCGCTGTCAGCGCGCGGCTGACCACCAGATCGGGATAGCGGCGAATCGGCGAGGTGAAGTGGCAGTAATCCGCCATCGCCAAGCCGTAATGCCCCAGCGGCGCGACGTCGTAACGCGCCTTCTGCATGCTGCGCAGCGCCAGCGCGGTGATGACGGAATATTCCGGCCGCTCCTTCGTCTTTTCCAGAATCGCGCGGATATCGCCCGGCGCGGCGTTATGCCGGATGCCCTTGGCGTTTACGCCGATGCCATCCAGAAAATCCGCAAACATCGCCAGCTTCTCCGCGTCCGGCTTTTCATGGACGCGATAGAGCAGCGGCAGGCGGTTTTCCCTCGCAAAGCGCGCCACACATTCGTTCGCCGCCAGCATGAAATCCTCGATCATCATTTCCGCCTCGCCGCGCTCACGGGTGATGATTTCCACCGGCTCGCCGTTTTCATCCAGCACAAAGCCCGGTTCCTCGATTTCAAAATCAATGCAGCCCTGTGCCTGCCTGCGCGCGCGCAGTTTCCCGGCCAAAACGCGCATCCGGCGAAGTGTATCCGCCACGGCGGCCATCGCGTCCTCCTGCTGCTCGCTTCCGTTAAACAGCGCGTTCACATCGTCGTACACCAGCCGCGCCTTGCTGCACGTGATGGTTCGGGCGATACGCTCGTCCACCACGCGCCCCGCATCGTCGATTTCCATCAGCGCGGTCATCGTGAATTTATCCTCGTTCGGCCGCAGCGAACAAACGCCGTTGCAGAGCTGCTCCGGCAGCATCGGCAGCACGCGCCCCGGCAGATAGACGCTCGTGCCGCGCGCAAACGCTTCGCGATCCAGCGCCGTTCCCGGCCTGACGTAGTGCCCGACGTCCGCGATATGCACGCCGAGGCGCACATGGCCGTTTTCAAGCTGCTCAAGGCTCACAGAGTCGTCGAAGTCCTTTGCATCGCGCCCGTCAATGGTGAACGACAGCAGATGGCGCAGATCCTCGCGTGTCGGGTCGTCCGCCAGATCCGCCGGGCGGCAGGTGTCCGCCTCCTTCAGCACATCCTCCGGAAAATCGGTGCGCAGGCGCATGCTCATCACCAGTGCGTCGAGCGCATAGGTCGCCTGCTCAAAGCTGCCGATGCGTTCCTCGACGCTGACGCACAGGCCGCCTTCATCCTCCCAGCGGGTGACATGGGTGCGGACAATTTCGCCGTCCTCGGCTTCGGCATGCAGGTCGGCGACGGCAATTTCAGCAGGGAGTCTGCGCTCGAGCGGCTGAATCACGCGCACACCGTCGTGCACCCGCAGCACACCCATGATGTTTTCATGCGCATGCGTCAGCACCTTGGCGACAACCACGCGGTCGCGGCCGATGCGTTCCGCCAGGACCGTATCGCCAAAGAGCGCTCCGCGCGCGTTTTCTTTCGCGCAGGTGTAAATCGTTCCGTCCTCGGCCTCCATGCGGATTGCGCCGCGAGCCATGCCGCGAACGGTCAACTGCACCGTTTGTTCCTTTTGTGTGCGCTGGGCGCGCATATCCCGCGCGGGGCGCTCAGAGCGAGCGCTCGGCCTGCGGTTTGAGTAGCGTGTGTCGCTTTTCATATTTCTTCTCCTGCTTTTATCTTGCCTGTTCGGGTCTTCGTTCAATCCATATTTTCAAATTGTTCAAAATTTCAAATTGCTCAAAAAAGAGGCCAAAGCATCTGCTTCAGCCTCTTTCGCTTTCACTTAGCCGATCATCGCAACGATGAGCGCGCAAATGATAAACACACCTGCGGAAACCTTCGTCGCCAGAGCGAGCTTACCCTCCATCGACTTCGCCTTGTTCTTTCCAAAGAACGTCTCGGCGCCGCCCGCAATCGCACCCAGGCCATTGGATTCGCCCGGCTGGAGCAGAACGGTAGCGATGAGGATGAGCGCGGTGATCACAAGCAGCACGGTGACAATACCGTTAAGGATCGCCATATATCTTCGCCTCCTCGACTCGTTAAGCGAATTAACGCTTGGAGAACTGCGGCGCGCGGCGTGCAGCCTTGAGGCCGTACTTCTTGCGCTCCTTCATGCGCGGATCACGCGTGAGGAAGCCAGCCTTCTTCACCGCCGGACGGAGCTCCGGATCGGCCTTCACGAGCGCGCGGGCAATGCCGTGACGGATCGCACCGGCCTGACCGGAAAGGCCACCGCCATACACGTTGACCAGCACATCGTAGCGACCCTCCAGATTGGTGAGCGCCAGCGGCTGACGAACGGTCATCTTCAGGGTCTCCAGACCGAAGTAGTTGTCGATATCGCGGCCATTGATGACCACCTTGCCGTCGCCCGGAACGAGGCGAACACGAGCAATGGCCTTTTTGCGGCGGCCGACCGCCTGATACTGAACCTGTGCCATGTTACAAACTCTCCTTCCTGCTAATTACTTCACCAGCTCGAGCACTTCCGGCTTCTGCGCCTCGTGCTCATGCTCGGCGCCGGCATACACGCGCAGCTTGCGAGCCATCTGACGACCCAGCGGGCCCTTGGGCATCATGCCCAGAATCGCGTGCTTCACAGCGAACTCCGGCTTCTCAGCCATCAGCTTGCTGTACTTGGTCTCCTTGAGACCGCCGACATAACCGGAATGATGGTAGTACACCTTCTGGTCGAGCTTCTTGCCGGTCAGAACCACCTTGGCGGCATTGATGACGATCACATGGTCGCCGGTGTCGCAGTGGGGGGTGTAGGTGGGCTTGTTCTTGCCGCGCAGAATCGCGGCGACCTGGCTGGCCAGGCGGCCGAGCGTCATGCCGTCGGCGTCAACAACATACCACTTGCGCTCGACGGTCTGGGCATTTGCCATAAACGTTTTCACGTGAATTCCTCCATTATCCTGAAAATCAGAATCTAAGGTGCATCGCGCTGGTCAGACGCTCTGCTAAAGCGCGCGCAGATTCTCCCGGGGCTAATCAGTCGAACATACGCACTGGCTATTTTAACCGCTTTCTATCCCTTTTGTCAAGGCTTTTTGCTGATTTTATCAAAGAAATTTGACTTCTTTCCCCTTTTCGCCTCCGTCCGCGACATTTTTTTCAAACCACCTTGACAAACGCCCCCGACCCGGATAGAATAAATGTCAAGTTCACAGCAACGAACCCCAAAGATGATGATGGGAAATAATCAGGGGATTTCGTCCGTCAAGAGAGTCGGCGGCTGGTGCAAGCCGAACGGAACGCCTTTTGAAAACTCCTCCCGGAATCGCGCGGATGAAACGCAGTAGTTCGCGACGGATGACCCCGTGATCGGTCAGGCCTTGTCTGAGGCCGTGAGGGCTGAGTCATCAGCCGAATTAGGGTGGTACCGCGCTGAAAGTCATGTATTCAAGCGCCCCTATGTCGCTTTTAAGGCGGCTGGGGGCGCTTTTTCGTTCCCCGGCCAACCGTTTTGTTTCAGTTTGAAAGGAGAAACCCATCATGTATCAGGGCTGCAAAAAGTATATCCCGTTCACTCCCGTTTCTCTGCCGGATCGCACATGGCCGAACAACCGCATCGAAAAAGCGCCGACCTGGTGCTCCGTCGATCTCCGCGACGGCAATCAGGCGCTCGTCACGCCGATGAACCTTCAGGAAAAGCTCGATTTCTTCAAGCTGCTGGTGGATATCGGCTTTAAGGAGATCGAGGTCGGCTTTCCCTCCGCCTCCGAAACGGAATATGAAATTCTGCGCGCGCTGATCGACGGCCACTATATCCCGGATGACGTCACCATTCAGGTGCTGGTGCAGGCGCGCGAGCATCTGATCCGCAAAACCTTCGAGGCCGTGCGCGGCGCGAAAAACGTCATCATCCACTTCTATAATTCCACCTCGACCCTCCAGCGCAAGGTCGTCTTCAAAAAGGACATGCAGGGAATCATTGATATCGCCGTCGCGGGCGCAAAGCTGGTGCGCGAACTGACCGAAGCCGATCAATCCGGCACAAATTTCCGCTATGAATATTCTCCGGAGTCTTTTTCCGGCACGGAAATGGATTTTGCCGTGGATATCTGCCATCAGGTGATGGAAACGCTCGGCGCGACGAAGGAAAACCCGGTCATCCTCAACCTGCCCAACACGGTTGAAATGTGCACGCCCAACACCTACGCCGACCAGATCGAATATTTCATCCGTCATCTGCCCAACCGCGATGCGGCGATCATCTCCGTCCATCCGCACAACGACCGCGGCACGGGCGTGGCCTGCGCGGAGCTGTCCATGCTGGCGGGCGCGGATCGCGTCGAAGGCACGCTGTTCGGCAATGGTGAACGCACGGGCAACCTCGATATCGTCACCGTCGCGCTGAACATGTTCACGCAGGGCGTTGACCCGATGCTCGATTTCTCCCATATCGACCATGTCCGCGAGATTTACGAGCGCTGCACCAAGATGCACGTGCCCGAGCGCTGGCCGTATGCGGGCAAGCTGGCCTTCACCGCCTTCTCCGGCTCGCATC
>ERZ839823.1615-NODE-1615-length-21388-cov-3.898748_pt1 | contig 21388 bp, 19 predicted proteins | sample MGYA00519862_ERZ839823 | MGnify/ENA primary metagenome ERZ839823 (study PRJEB31850, sample SAMEA3708853) | human gut metagenome | biome: human gut; feature: human-associated habitat; material: faeces | place: China | collected 2014 ...
CCATCGCCCCACCAAAGGGCTTTCCGGTCGCCCTTTGGAAACCTTCGGGCAAAAAACTTAATTTTTCTTGAAATATCGGTTTTGTTAGCTTGACATCTCCTCAACAGTTTTTGCTCAACCATCATAGCACAAAACCGCGCGAACCTCAAGCGCGCCGTTTGCCCGCGCGAAAGCGGCCGCTCCGCTTGAAACGCCCGCTTTTTTGTTGTATGATAAAGATAAACCAACAGCGAGGTGAACGCCATGACCCCTTATTTCATCATGCACCTGAACCGGCGCGTGGCCTCCGTTCGCGCGGATGGCACCTGCACGGTGTATTATCCCTCGTTCATGCCCTACAACCTCTATCTGGAACAGGGGGACGACATGGACACGCGCCTGAACAACATCAGCAATTTTGAGCATTGGTGCGCCTCGCGCGTGCTGACGCTCGACCGAGCGTATGCCAAGGAGATTCTCAACGCGCTGGGCAAAAAGCAGGCCGTCACCGACCGGGATCGCGCGCAGATCGCCATCGCCTATCACGCGCTGACGCTCACCGACGTCTATTGGGTCAAGGCGCACAAAGAAAAGCTGACGTTTGAAGCCGTCAGCCTGTTTCACCATTCGCTCTCAGATGCATTTGTGGATGTTTCGCTCCGCGGTCTTTCGCTCACGGTGCAAAACGCATCGCTCCTCGACCCTGCCGACGCCGCCGGGGACGTCGCCACGCAGGGCGTTGCGCCCAAAGCATGGGTGCGGCGCGACGGGGTTTTCTGGCTCTACAAGGACGGCTCGCCAAGCGAGGTTCACAACGAGCTGCTCGCCAGCCGAATCGCCCAGTGCTTCGCCGTCGATCAGGTGCGCTACGAGGCCAAAACCTATCGGGGCGAGCTGGTCAGCGCCTGTCGGCTGGTGACCTCGGAGGCGCGCAGTCTGGTCAACATCGAATCCGTGGATATCTACGCGGCCAACCGCGACACGACCGCGCACAGCATCGTCATGCGGCGCGATCCCTACGGGTATCACATGATGAACATCGTCGATTACCTCGTCGGCAACACGGACAGGCATTGGGGCAACTGGGGTTTTTGGGCTGATAACGCCACCAACCGCCTGACGAAGCTCTATCCCCTGATGGATTTCAACCGGGCGTTCGGCGCATACGATACGCTTGAAGGGGCGCGCTGCCAGACCGCCCCCACGCCTCATAGCCAGATGGAGGCGGCGCTTTGCGGCGTGCGCCAAATCGGCCTAAACCAAATCGCCCCCATCCCGGATGACTGGTTTGACTGCGCCGACCGGCGGGCGATGCTGCACCGCCGCCTTCGCGCACTGCAAGATGAAGCCTGACGCAAACGCTTGCCAATTTTCCGGCTCTGTGCTATACTATGGTCGAGCTTTTTTCGAGGGAGGGAGTCGCATGGCGCGCGCAAAGGGCATCAAGCCGATGGCACAAAACAAAAAAGCGTTCCACGATTACTTCGTCGAAGAGCGGCTGGAATGTGGCATGGAGCTCAAGGGCACCGAGGTCAAGAGCATGCGTCAGGGGCGGATGAACCTCAAGGAGAGCTTCGCCATCGTCAAGGACGGCGAGGTGCTCGTCTGCGGCATGCACATCAGCCCCTACGAGCAGGGCAACATCTTCAACCCCGACCCGCTTCGGCAAAAGAAGCTGCTGCTGCACAAGAGCCAGATTCGTCATCTCGCGCAGGAGGTCGGCAAGATGGGCTATTCGCTCATCCCGCTTCAGGTGTATTTGAAGGACGGGCGCTTCAAGATGGAGCTGGGGCTTTGCAAGGGCAAAAAGCTGCACGACAAGCGCGACGACATGGCGGCCAAGGATGCGCAGCGCGACATTCAGCGCGCCCTGCGCTCGAAGAACCGCGGGGACGATTGAGCGCGTTTGCGCCGATTTGTATGGGGGTGTACTGGTTTCGACGGGATTGTGGGCGGTCAGGTAAGCGAGCCGTGGCCCCGAGCCACGTAAAAATCGGGAAATTAAAAATGAACTGACAATAACGATTATTGCCTCGCGGCCTAATTAGGCTGCGCGTCGGCCCGATGATCCCGCTGCATCGGAATCCGGCGTCATTTAGCGGGCCATGTTCTTGCCTAAGCTTTGCAGCATGAACACATTATGAAGCTACTGAATCCCTGAGCCCGTTCGTGGGCGCTGGGAAGAGGGAATGTTAAAACGCGAACTGCGCTCGGAGAAAGCTCGGCTGTCGCTTTTTCGGACAGGAGTTCGATTCTCCTCACCTCCACCATTTTGTCTGAAAGTGATAGCTTTCAGACTTTTTTATTATCTGTTTTGCATAATTTTACATTCAAAAGGGGATACAAAGGGGAATTCATCCCCTATTTTGCTTCCCTGCGTTAAAGCAGTAAGCGTCAGCCCCGCTGACGTCATTCACCCAAAGCCCAAACTCAAAAAATCCGAACGTCATCCCGATTGAGGATGGGTTCGGATTTTTTTCGTTCTATAAGTGCAGAATCTCTTTCCGCTTGACCATATATTGTATCATCAAAAACACGCAGCAGGCCAGCCACGTCGCCGGTTCCACCCAGCACGCACCCGCATAGCCAAAGCGCGGCACAACGGCAAACGCCGCCGCGATCTTCATCACCAGCTCAATGCACGAGGAAATCACCGGCACAACGTGCATCCCCAGCGCCTGCATTGCCTGCCGCATCGTGACCAGATAGGCCAGCGGCAGAAACAGCGCCGCACTCGCCCGCAGGGACATCGTGCCATAGCGCAGCAATTCGGCGTTACTTGTGCCGATGAGCAGCCGCAGCAGCTCCGGCCCAAGCGTGACCATGACGACCATGGCCGCCGCCTCCCAGATCAGCGCCATCAGAACGGTTCGATTCAGCCCCCGCTTCACCCGGTCATACGCCTGCGCGCCGCAGTTCTGGCTGATAAAGACCGCACCCGCCGTGCCGAGGTTGCTCATCGGCGCGCCGGTCAGACTGAGAATTCGTCTTGCGCTGGTGTGCGCCGCCATCACGGTTTCGCCCAGTGTATTGATGGCGCGCTGCATCGTCAGCGAGCCAAGCGCGTAGACCGAATTCATCAGCCCCATCGACAGGCCGGACGCCGCCATCTGCGTCCACAAGCCGGCCGGCGCGCGAAAATCCGCCTTGCGGGGCAGGAACGGCTTAAACGCGCGCGCGATATACGCCATGCTCAGCAGCGCCGAAATGCACTGCGCGATCAGCGTCGCCAGCGCCGTGCCCACCACGCCGATGTGCAGCACGACGACAAACAGCGTATCCAGCGCGATATTGAGCACGCAGGAAATCGTCAAAAAGACGAGCGGCATGCGTCCGTTGCCCAGCGAGCGCATAAAGCTGGCGCACATGTTATACAAAATGGTCACCCCAACGCCGCCGCAGACAACGGCTGCATAGCGCATCGCCTCATCGAAGACGCTCTCCGGCGTATTGAGCAGACGCATCAGCGGCTCGATGCCGATCATCACGCCGAGGGTCAGCAGCGCCCCCAGCCCCACGCTGAACATCAGCATCACGGCCGTCGCCCGACGCAGCTTATCCATCTTCTGCGCGCCGTAAAGCTGACCGATGATGATGCCGCATCCGTTGCACATTCCGTTGGCAAAATTGATCATCAGATCATTGAGCGACGTGGACGCGCCAATCGCCGCAATCGCCGCGTCGCCGATAAAGTGACCCGTAATCATCGTGTCAGTCAGCGTATAAATCTGCTGCATCATCTGCCCGATGAGCAGCGGCAGCGTAAACCGCAAAATGAGCTTCACCGGGCTGCCCCGCGTCATGTCTACGGCAGCCTGACGTTCTCGCCCCGTCATCACATTCCCTCGATTCTCCGATCAGCCGCGCGTTTCCCGTAAGACGCGCAGCGCCACATCCGGGTAATTGGAAATGATGCCGTCGCAGTCCATCTCTGCCATCCGGCGCAGATCCGCTTCCTCGTTGACCGTCCACACGTTGACCGAAAGCCCCAGCCTGTGCGCCGCTTCCACCTCGCCCGTCACAAACGTCGGCTCGCTGAAATGCGGATGCAGCGCCTGAACGCCAAGCTGTCTGGCGTAATCCCACGGCTGATAGAGCATCGCGTCGTAGAGCAATCCGCAGACCGCATTCGGGTCGATCCTGCGCACTTTGAGCAGGCTGTAATGGTTGAAGGAGGAATAGATCGTTTTCTCCCTCATGCCTGCCTTTTCGACCGCCTCGAGCGTCTTTTCCTCAAGCGCAGGAAATGCCGCGCGGCTGTTTTTCAGCTCAATGTTGACGGACAGTCCGCGCTCGTGCAGCAGCGCCAGCACATCCTCGAGCAGCGGCGCCACGTCTCTCTCCGTCGCATCCACCGCGTGAATCACCGGCATCCGGCAAAGCTCGGCGTAGGTATAATCCGCCACCGAACCGGTAAAGCCCGTCAGGCGGCTCAATTCGTCGTCGTGAAAGACGACCAGACGGCCGTCCTTTGAAATCTGCACGTCCAGCTCCACGCCGTCGGCGCCCATATCCGCCGCCAGCGCAAACGCGCGAAGCGTGTTTTCCGGCGCATAGCCGGACGCGCCCCGATGCGCATAAATCTTCTGCATATCGTTACCCCTTTCAGTCGCCCACAAATGCAGCCAGTTTTCCCGGCCGGTTAAAGCAGAAGCCCTGCCACCCCACATACATCGCGCCCTCGATATTGGCGGGTGTGTCGTCGATAAACAGCGCGCGGCTCGGCTCAACACGATAGGTGTTCGTCAGAAATTCATAGATGTCCGCGTTCGGCTTGAGCAGCCCTTCGCGCGCAGAAACGACCTTTCCCTCGAACAGGCCAAAGAAATCGAACCGGCTTTCAACCGTCGCAAAGGATTCCTTCTGATAGTTGGAGAGCACAAACACGCGCTTGCCGTGTGCCAGACAGCTTTTGACCGCCTGAACGCCTTCTTCGATCGGGCGCGTAAAATCCAGCCAGTTTTCCATGAAGCGGCGAATCATCGGTTCGAGCGCCCGATCGCGCCCGGTCATATGTCCGATTGCCTGCTGAACGGTGAGCGTCCCCCGATCCATCATGTTCCAATACGGCGTTTTAATGATCTTTTCCATCAGCTTTTCATGCAGCTCGGTCTCCCCCGGAAAAAAAAACTCCAGCTCCTCCTCCGGCGAATAGGAGAGCAGCACGTTGCCCACGTCAAAAACCACCGCGTCCAGCTCGTCCCACGGCATTGTTTCGTATCGGTCGTCAAGCGTCCACATCGTCATCGCCTTTTCCCCCTGTTCATCGGCTGGTCAGGACCGTCCGCACCGCGCCGCAATCCGTCTGCGCCGCGAATTCGTATGTCGTCAGGTTTGCGCGCAGGCTCGCGCGGCTCCCGTCCTTTTCCCAGATGATTTCCAGTTGGTCGTTCTGCGGCTGGCGCACGGTCATGTCCGCGTCGAAATCGAACGCCGGGCAGGTGTTGCGCATCCGAAGCAGCGCAAGCTGATCGCGCACCACATCCTTTTTCAGCGCGTCCGCCACCGCGTCCCGCGTCAGGTTCGTGCGGTTGATCTCCTTATGCGCCGCTTCGCCGCCGCGGCGAACGGCTTCCAGATCGTTTTCGCCCGCAAACAAATCCAAATACCAGACCTGCGGCTTGCCCGGCATGAACAGTTGAATCGCGCGCGCGAGCAGCATTTTCCGCTCGTCCGCGCCCAGCGCGCTGAAATACGTGCAGTTGACCTGATAATAGACGTTCTTCGCACCGTGCAGATTTTTAATCATGCCGCCGCGGCTGACAATCAGCGCGATCAGCTTCTCAATCTCTGTGTCGCTGAGCAGTCCCTTCAAATCCAGCATCGGGATTCCGTCATGGCAGCCGAGCATGTTCACCGTGCGGATGTTTTTTTCCCTGAGTTCTTCCGCCCAGCGCATCAGCCGCGTGCCGTCATGGTTCTCAATCGCGTCAATCACCAGCCCCGGCAGGAAAAAGTCGTAGGTCATATAGCCCTTTCGAGCGACCTTTTCATAGGTTCCCGCCGCATAAGGGTCATGGATCTCCGGCAAAAGGGTCAAACCATGCGAATCGGCCATTTGGCGAATGCGTTCCAGCGTGTCCCACGTGTCCGGCTCGTTCATAAAATTGCGCAGCCCCGGCGTTTTGGGCGCATAGGCAAACGCATCCAGCCGCACAATCGCCGCACCGTATTCAGCCAGCTTGCCCAGCACACTGTCATAATACGCCCAGACCCGCTCGCTTTTCAGGTTCAAATCCATCTGACCAAGATATTTCCGCCGCATTTCCAGCAGTTGAACGCATGCCTCGCGGTAGCGCTCAAAGCCCGTGAAATCCAGCTCCTGCGGCTTCTGCCCGGCCTCCAGCCCCGCGTCAAGCCGCGCGGCCAAAACCGTCGCCTCGCCATACTGCATATCCGAAGCGCGCATCAAATCCTGCGCATCGACCGGGTCATATCGAACCTGCTGATAGAACGTGTTCCAATACGGCACATCGCGCCCATCCGGCAGGCGAACCATCAGAATCGGCAGCCCCGGCTTGCGGAAGAACATGCCTCGAATGTATTTTTCTTCCGGCTGGATGTATCCGGCGTCAGTCATTTCGCCGCACCCCGCCCAGAATTGATTCCAATCAATGAAAAAATCGCGATACGGCGATGCGTCGCCGTTTCTTAAAATATCCTGAAACTGAGGCGAAAGCACGGAAAGGTGGTTCAATATAAAATCCAGCTTGAGATCAATTCCGTTCTCTTTCAGCCGCTTCACGTCTTCCGGCGCGGCGAGCATGCGGTTCAGATCATAGCTGATGACCGAAAAACCGCGATCCAAATCCGTGTTGAACACGCTCGGCAAAATGTAAAACGACCGGAATGCATCCGCGAACGCTTCGCTTTCCAATAGCTGTGCAATATCGGATAACGTGCCGCCGAGGCTGTCCGGATATGCGTTGAGCATTGCTCCGCCATTCATGGCCTTTTCCCTCCGCTCATTCCGTCTCGCGCCGATACGCCGAATAGGTGATTTTCTTTCCCTCGCGGGAGAGAATCACCTGCGCCTTCCACGCCTGGCTGTCCAGCTTACGCTGCTCGATGTTCAGCACCATCGTGGTAAAAGCACTGTCCGTCTGCGCGTCGCGGTTGCGCAGGCGGCGATGCTCCAGCGTCTGCATCGGCGTGCTATTCAGGTAAATCGGGATATCCACGCCCTTCAAAAAGTCGCTGTTCGCATGCGTCCACTCGATCACCATCACGCGCGTCGCGGTGAAATCCACCGTCTCATACCAAATCGCGGTTTCCTCGCGCCCCATCCGCTTGAGCGGAATGTGTTTTTCGCCGCGCTTGAAGCGCGCGATGATGTCGTTGACCTCGTCAAAGTCAATTTCCTCCGGCGTGCCCAGATAGCCGCTCAGCGCCTGCGCGCCGGCCTGCTGATACGTCTGCATCCACGGCAGCTTCCGCGCCGTTTCCGGCTCCGCGTCCGCATCCGCCTGCCAGAGTTCGCGCAGCACGACGGCCTTCTCGTCGCTGTATTCGCCGCTGGCCAGCAGCCCGCGCAGGCCGCCCATGCGGAACAGACGCAGCCGCTCCGCGTCGTTGGTCGCCGGAATTCGGCGGGGATAGTTGTCGCCGCTCATGATATATGCGCCGATCCCCGCCCGGTTGAGCGCGTAGCCCAGAACAGAGGCCATAACCGTCTTTCCCGATCCGCTGCCGCCGCATACGCCGATGACCACGCGGCCGCCCGCGCTCTCCTCCAGCCGCCGCTCCAGCGTCCCCTGAATGGCCGAAAGCACGGTCTTTGCCCGCTCGATATTATCCTGACCGATGGTGACGCCGTCCCCCGGCATATCGCCGTGCGGAATCTGCTCCGGCACATCGAGCGCATCGACGTCGAGCATCCTCAGCATCTGCATCGCAATTCCCCCTTATCGCACTCTTCTATCGCTCTTTTCCGCTCATCTCGGCAGCGGTTCCCGGCTCGTCGGCGCATCGCCGAAGAAGAACATCGCATCCTGCAAGTCGGTTTCGAGCATCGTGCCCTTTTTAACATAGTCCATGGCGCGCGCCAACATCGCGCTGCGGTCGTATTCCACCGCGCCGAATCGGATGTCGCCGTCTTCAATGAGCATATAATGGGCGCGCTTATCCCGGTCGTCCGGCCTGCGATAGGATGCTGAACCGGGATTGAGCCACAGGCGGTCGTTATCCAGCCGATGCACGAGCCTGCGGTGCGTATGCCCGAAGATCATGCGCCGCTCCGGCCTGCGCTCGCCTGCGTGCCACACGCGCCAGAACGCATCGAACGTCTGCACGCTCTCCGGCATGTCGTAGCTGTTATCCAGCATTTGGTGCTGCATCAGGTACGCTATACCATCCGCCTCAAAGCTCATGTGCTGCGGCCGCACGGCCAGAAACGCGATGTCTTCATCCGTCACCCGTTCGCAGTTGTCGTGCACCCATTTGTAGCGATTTGTTCCCCGAAACGCATCCACCTCGCCCGAAAACAGGATGTTGAGCAGATGCCTGTCGTGGTTGCCCATGACGCAGTGCGCACCGTGTTCCCGGACCCAGCCGATCGCCTCATGCGGATCCGTGCCGTAATCCACATAGTCGCCCGCGCAGTAGATGGCGTCCACCGCGCCCGCGTCCTTTTCAATCGCCCGGAGCGCCGCGATATTCGCGTGAATATCGGAGAGAATCAATAAACGCATCGGCTTTCGTCGTCCTTTCTTATTCGTCTTTCGGCCCCGGATAGGCGCTGCCGCCCGCCGCGACATACCCGCCGGAATGTCCCTGCTCGTCCCCGGCAATCCAGAAAGCGAACAGATCCGCCGCGATCAGTTCAAACCGAATCCTGAAAACCCGGCCTCGAAGCGCGGAAAGGTCGCCGCCGCGGAAGACGAGCTGGCGCTTTGTGCTGTCGGCAATCATCGGCACGCAATCCGCAAAGGAATAGCCGGAAATCGGCCGCCCCGCCTCGTCTTCAATCTGCGCGCGGACAAAGCCCTCCGCCGCGTTCGCGTTGATGAACAGCAGCCGCCCTTCCTCAAAGCGCATCTTGCGGGTCAGCATGAACTGCCTCGTTCCGTTGGCGTGGAGCGACGCGAAACCGTCCCGGCGAAGCCGCGCAAAGCCGGTCGCCGCGCCGCCGTACAGATTTCCGTTTTCCGCCGAAGACGCGCCGCTGAATCCCGCAATCGGGAAAGCCAGTTCCTCCGGCGAGACAAGGCACAGCCCGCCGCAGGCATGTAGGTAGCCGCGCGCCCACGAGCCCGACCGATCCGTGCAGCGGATGAACGGGCTTCGGTTATCGCGGCTGAAATGGAAACCGTCGCGGCTGAAGCCCGCGTGGAGATCGATGTGCTTGGGCACGCCGCTGTTTTCGCAGACGGCGTTATGCGCCTGATCGAATCCCTTGATGATGGCAAACAGGCCGAGCATGACGCTCTCATAGCCCACGCAGTTCAGGTGATAGAGCTGCGGCGGCAGATTTTTGTTGTAAATCGTGCCCGGTTCGCTCTCGCGCAGGTCGCGCACGTCGCAGCGCTGCCAGAAAGCAATCTGGTCGTTTGCCCACGACGCGCCCTCCATGAAGCGGTCGCACTCGTAGTAGCTGCGGCCGCGGCTGTACCACGGGGTCGAAGGCAGACCCGTGCGAATGGAAAATACCCATTTTCTGCGGAAGGGATTGTAGAAAAACGACGTATTGTCGCCGCAAAGGCCCGTTGTCACCGGGTCGCCAAAGTGCATGCCGTCCGCGCTGACGGCCACCTGCGCCACGTCGCCCTCCGGCGTTCTGAAATAGTGGAACATCTTATAGCGTTCCTCCGGATGCTCGGTCTCCTGATCGAGCCACACGCAGGAACCGTCCCGCTGCCAGCCGGGCTTGGGCACAAAAATGCGGTTTGTGCCCACCTGATTATCCAGCATCTTCCGCGTAAAATGCCGCCTGTCGGCGGAAACCGCCAGCGCCGTTCCGTCAAACCAGCCGGCGTGGTAATACAGCCGATATACGCCGTCCGCGGGATCGTACCAGCATCCGTCGGTAAACGGCGCGGCAACAGGCGCAACGCCCCTGTTCCACTCCATCGGCGTTTCGGGCGCAAGCACAGGCGTTTCATCCAGCACAGCCTGATGAAAGCGCTTTTCCAGCCAGTTTTCCTCGATCAAAAAATCGTCGATGAACAACTGCCGCCCCACGTCGATCTTCGCCACATCCGGCCGGTTTTCCAGATACGGAACGGGAAGTCCGCTCAAAGACATGTCATCCATGTCCCTCGGCGGCCAGACGTCCGGCAGCCTGATCCCATTGTACAGTTCTTCCATCGGTTCATTCCTTTCTCATGCGCGGCGATACACGCACTCGTCCTTTTCAAGTCCCTTGAACGTGCCGAAGGTGAACCATTTATCCACGCGCACCTCGTCGCCGTCAAACGTAAACATATAGCGGTTTTCCGCTTCGGATTCCACCCACAGGACGGACATTTGAAGCCGCCCCTGCTCGTCCCACCACGCGCTGCTGCTCGTCTTGGTGATGATTTCGCGGTCATAGCGGTAGACCAGCTCGCCCGCCGTGCGCGTGCCCTGCAAATCCGCCGTCAGCGCGCGCTGCTCGCCATCCTCCGTCCATGTGATTTCGAGCTTGCCGTCGCGCGCGCGCAGGCGCATTTTGTCCGCGCCGGGATACGCGATGCGCTGCCTGCGTCTGGAATAAAGCACGCCGAAGGACAGCTTTCCCTCTTTCGGGACGAGCGTTATATCCAGATCGTGCGCGGAGAAATCCGCGCCGTTCGGATACGGATGCGGCACGGCCAAACGGCTCAGGCGCTCTTTCAGCATAGCGGCCGCCCTGCCCGCAGGCAGCGTTTCCACGTCGGCGTGAATCTGCGGCACGAGGATGTCAAACAGCGCGTTGAGCGTCGCCTGCGGCCCGTGGATCGGGTGATTCTCCCCTTCCTTGAGCAGATGCAGATCCGAATGTCCCATCAGTTCGCCGAGGAAACCCGCCTCGTTGATGGAGACGATCAAATCCAGCGACGGCACGACGACGGAGAACTGGCCGAACGCGCCGTCCGCGCGGTACGAGCCTTCCGGCCTGCACATCCAGATCTGGTAGCCGTAGCCCACGCAGTTGTCGTAGATATACGGCGTGTGCGCGTGCGCAGGCCACGTGTCCATCCGTTCGGTGGTCGCGTCGTGCACAAAGGTCTCGCTCAGCAGGCGCACACCGTTCCAGACGCCGCCGTTCAGATACAGCTTCATCAGGCGCAGGTTATCTTCCGTCGTGGTGAACATGCCCATGCCGCCCAGACAAGTGCCGTCGTGTGGGAATTATAGCGCCAGAACGTGCCGGGTTCGTGGGCAATCGGTCGGGCGAAATACCGCTCCAGCCAATCTGCCGGATAGGTCGTTTCCTCTTCCTCCGAGCCGTCGCCCATCACCAGCAAATCGCGGATGGTCAGCCTTGAAAGCCTGTCGCTCATCTGCGCGGGCATCTTATCCGGCAGGATATCGCATACCCTGTCGCTCAGCTTGAGCAGCCCCTGATATTCCGCCAGACCGATGGCCGTCGCGGTGTAGGTTTTGCTCAGGGAATGGTCGCAGTGGTGCAGGCCGGGCGCAAACGGCGCCCACCACCCCTCCGCGCAGACCTTGCCGTGACACATAATCATCAGGCCGTGCATCTGGGTAAATCCGCCGTTTTCCAGCTCATCCAGAAATGCGTCAATCGCTTCGCTGGGAATGCCCACCTCTTCCGGCAGGCAACGCTCAAATCGCTGAATCATGGTCTTTTTTCCTCCTCGCCCTTTGCGCCGCACGTGCTTTCTCTCGCGCTCAACGTCACAGGAAACACCATATCAACCGGCACTTTTTCGCCGTGAATCTGTTTAATCAAACACTCTATCGCCATTTCGCACATCTCCGGAATCGGCTGGCGGATGCTGGTCAGCGGCGGGCACAGGCAGGCCGCCAGATAATTGTCGTTAAAGCCGATCACGCGGATGTCTTCCGGCACGCGCCGCCCGCTTGCCACCGCGCAGCGCACGACGGAAGCCGCAATCTGGTCGCTGGTGCAGAACACACCGTCCGCATCCGGAAACGTATCGAGCACCTGCCTGGCCAATTTGGAATAATCGCCGTGCAAGCTGTCGTTCTCCTTGGTTTCAAAAATGCGTTCCTCCAGCCCATGCTCACGCATGACGCTGCAAAAGCCCACGAATCGGTCATACGCCGGGAGCAGCTTGTCGTGCACGGCCGCAATCATCACTGGGCGCTTGCTTCCGCTGGCGAGCAGTTCCTCCGCCGCCATGCGGCCGCCCATGTGGTTGTCGCAAAGCACCGTCGGCAGCCGGCCGACCTTGATGCGCTCGAAGGAAACGACCGGAAGGTTGTCGTCCAGCAGCGCGTCGAGCTCGCGGGAACGCAGACTGATGATGATGCCGTCCACCTGATTGGCCTTGAGCATCCCGACATACTCCAGCGCCCGATCGTTCTGGCCGTCGGACGCATAGATCATCACCTTGTATCCGTGCCGCATGGCTGCAAGAATCAGTTGATTGGTGACCTCGCCAAAGTACGGATCATCGACAGAAGGCACCAGCAGACCGATGATTTTCGTTCTGCGTCGGGTCAACGACCGCGCGACTTCATTGGGCTGATAGTTCAGCTCCTCCATCGTCGCGTAGATTTTGTCGTGCATCTCCTGACTGATGTAGCCGCGTTTGTTGAGCACGCGGGAAACCGTCGTCACCGAAACGCCGGCGCGCTGCGCTACTTCTTTGATGGTCGCCATTGGCTCGTTCTCCTTTGCTGGTCAGGGGCAGCAGACGACCTTCATACCGTCGTAGGCCACCTCGATTCCATGGGGCGCGGCGAACCGCTCCCATTCCGAATGGGTCATATCGTTCATGTGGGAAAGATGGTTGAGGATATAGCGCGTATCCGCCTTCACCAGCCCCGCCTTGTTCAGCCGCTCCCGCAGGCGCAGCACCTCGGCAAAGCCCATGTGCCCGTCGCCCTTGAGCGTTCCGCGCGCACAATCCATGCTGACCACGGAAAATGTCAGGCCGGTGGTTTTCAGATATTCGTCGTTTTCCTCGCTCAATTCGCCGGTGTCGTTCGCATACAGCATCGCCGTTTTTCCATCCGAAATGGCGTAAATCAGGCAGTCCTCCACCTGAATCGGCCGATGGTTCGCGCGCAGCGGGTAGAAGGTATACCCGGCGGCCTCAAACGGCTCAAACGGCTTCACCTCGTGAAAACGGAAGCGCTCTTCCCTCGCCCGTTCCGCACCGGCGCAGGCCGAAAGGAAGCGCTTTTTCACCCACAGATTGCCGTATAGATCCAGCACGTTTTCTTCCTCCGGCACATCCGGACGAAGCGCGCAGGACGGCGTGCCGCGGTTTTGAAGCGCGTATATATCCTGATGATCCGGATGCGAATGGGTGAAGACGATGCACTTGAGTCGATCCAGCCGCAGGCCGAATCTCAGCTTCTGCGCGTGGATATCCGGCGAGAGATCGATCAGCACATCTTCGCCCAGCAGCGTGCAGGCGCGCATGCGCAGGCTCTTTCCGCCCTCCCGCATCGAGCGCAGGCAGACGGGGCAGGCGCAGAACGTGGCGGGCATGCCCTCCGCCGCGCCGGTTCCCAGATATTGATACTCCACGGCCAATCGAATCTCCTTTCTTTTTTGCATTATCCTTTGATGCCGGACATCGCGACGGACTGCACGAACTGCTTTTGGAACACGAGGAAGATGACCAGAATCGGCAGGGTAATCATCGCGCTGAACGCGAAAATCTGTCCCCAGAAGGTATACACCGAGTCGTTCAGGCCGCGCAGCGCCTGCGGCAGCGTGCGCCACGTGTTATCGCGGGTCACGAGCGTCGGCCAGAGCAGATCGCCCCACGCGCGGATGAAGGACATGATGGCGACCGTCGCATAAATCGGCTTGGAGAGCGGGGTCATGATCTTGAAGAACACGCCGGTGTAGCTTTCTCCGTCGATGATGGCCGCCTCCAGCAGATCCTTCGGCATGCCGCGGAAATGCTGATAAAACAGGAAGACATACATCGGCGTCGCCAGATTCGGAATGGCCAGCGCCCAAATGGTGTTGATGATGCCCAAATTAAAGGCCACCATGAAGCGGTTGATGATAACGGCCTCGGTCGGAATGATGGTCAGCGCGATCATCAGCGAAACGAGCAGCTTCTGCCCCCGAAATTCAAGCATGCCCAGCGCGTAGCCCATCATGCCGTTGATGAACATGCCGACGAACACCTGAATGATGGCGTTGACGGCCGAGTTGCGGAAGTAATGCAGAAAGTCGAGCTTTTCAAACACGGCGACATAGTTTTCGAGCGTCAGGTTGCCATAGGGAATGAACGCCTTGAGCGTCGCCATATCCGAAACGAGCTGCGTCTCGCTCTTGACAGAGGAAACGAACAGGAACAGCAGCGGCGCCAGAAAAACGACCGCCAGCGCGATATAAAGCACGTAGAACAGGGCGGACGTGACCGTCTTTTTCGTCTTATTTTCCACTTTCATCCTCAGTCGCCCTCCGTAAGCTTATCAGCCTTTTAATTATATGTCAACCGGTTAGCATAAAAAATGACCATAATTTTTTCCTTATTTGCAGCATATCTCCTTGTTTATAACAGAAATCGTTTTTATTTTCCCTGTTTTCAGCCAGCTTTCCCGCATTTTTTCGCGCAGAACCCATACCAGATATGCTATGCGGTTCACATTTGAAGCGTGCCGGAGCAGAACATCGCGGACAGCACAAAAAGCCCCATACGCCGCGGAATGACCAAAGCATCCTGTGCGTATGAGGCTTTTTGCTATGCTTCTTTTCTCGGTCGATCGGGCGTTCCATCAGCCGATGGGCATCCGCCCCTCTTTTCAGACGTAAAACAGCAGATCCGCGTAGGACGGCATCGGCCAATATTCCTTGCCGACCCTGCCCTCCAGCTCGTCGGCAACCTGCCGGGCGGCTTCCATCGCGGGGATGACGGCCTCGTGCTCATACATCGCGCGCGCGTTGAGCGCCTCCGGCTCGTCGGCGACAACGGCCTTGAGCCGCTCCGTCCGTTCGATCAGCTCGGCCGTCTTCTCGGTCAGCAGCCTGACCTGCGCGGCCTCCGCAGGCGCGTCCACGCCGATGCCCGCCTTGGCGGCCACGCCCTCCGCCAGCTTTCCGGAATACGCCGCGCAGGCCGGAACGATCAGCTTGCCGAGCATGTCGATCAGGGTCAGCGCCTCGATATGGATGATCTTGGCGTATTCCTCCATGTTGATATCCTGCCGGGACTGTATCTCCGTCCGCGTGTATACGCCATGGCGGGCGAACAGCGCCACGTTCTTCTCATCCGTATAATGGATGAGCGCCTCCGGCGTGGAGCGCAGGTTGAGCAGCCCGCGGCGCGCGGCCTCGAGCGGCCATTCCTCGCTGTAGCCGTTGCCGTTGAAGAGGATGCGCCGATGCGCGGCCAGCTCGCGGCGGATGAGCTTGGAGAGCGCGGCCTCGAAATCGTCGGCCTTTTCCAGCTCATCCGCGAACTGCATCAGCTCATCCGCGACGGCGGTGTTGAGCATGACGTTCGTGCAGGCGATGTTGAAAGACGAGCCGGGCATGCGGAATTCAAACTTGTTGCCCGTGAACGCGAAGGGCGACGTGCGGTTGCGGTCGGAGTTATCCTGCGGGATATGCGGCAGGCTCGTCACGCCGATATCCATGCTCTTGTGCCCCGCCGCCCTGTAATCCGTGCCCTCCACCAGCGACTGGATGACGGCGGCCAGCTCGTCGCCGACATACATGGAGACGATGGCGGGCGGCGCTTCGTTCGCGCCCAGCCGGTGATCGTTGCCCGCGCTGGCGACGCTGATGCGCAGCAAATCCTGATACTCGTCCACGGCCTTGATCACCGCCGTCAGGAACAGCAGGAACTGCGCGTTCTCCATCGGTGTAGAGCCCGGATCGAGCAGGTTTTCGCCCCTGTCGGTGGAAATCGACCAGTTGTTGTGCTTGCCCGATCCGTTCACGCCCTCGAACGGCTTTTCATGCAGCAGGCAGACCAGCCCGTGGCGGTCGGCGACCTTCTTCATCATCTCCATCGTGAGCTGGTTGTGGTCGGTGGCGATGTTCGCGGTCGCAAAGACCGGCGCCATCTCGTGCTGGCAGGGCGCGACCTCGTTGTGCTCCGTCTTGGCGTTTACGCCCAGCTTCCAAAGCTCCTCGTCCAAATCGGCCATGAACGCCTTGACGCGCGGGCGGATAGAGCCGAAGTAGTGATCCTCCAGCTCCTGCCCCTTCGGACTCCGCGCGCCCAGAAGCGTGCGGCCGGTGAGAATCAGGTCGGGGCGCTTCTTATAATCTTCCTTGTCGATCAGGAAATACTCCTGCTCGGGGCCAACGGTCGTCGTCACGCGGCTGACCTTCTTGCCAAAGAGCGCCAGCACGCGGCAGGCCTCCTTGCTGATGGCCTCCATCGAGCGCAGCAGCGGCGTTTTCTTATCCAGAATCTCGCCCGTGTACGAGCAGAACGCCGTCGGGATGCAGAGCGTGTCATCCTTGATGAACGCATAGCTCGTCGGGTCCCACGCGGTATAGCCGCGCGCCTCGAACGTCGCGCGCAGGCCGCCGGAGGGGAAGGACGACGCATCCGGCTCGCCCTTCATCAGCTCCTTGCCGGAAAACTCCATGATGACCGTGCCATCCGCGCAGGGCGAAATGAAGGAATCATGCTTTTCGGCGGTGATGCCCGTCATCGGCTGGAACCAATGGGTGAAGTGGGTCGCGCCCTTCTCGATCGCCCAGTCCTTCATGGCGTTGGCCACCACGCCCGCGACCTGCGGGTCCAGCGCCGTGCCCTGCCGCACGGTCTGCTTGAGCGATTTATACACGTCCTTGGGCAGTCGCTCCTTCATAACGGCCTCGTTAAAGACCATGCTTCCAAACAGCTCGGGCACTTTCTTCATTGTAATCTCTCCCATCTGCGCCGATGCGCGGCGTTGCTTTGGCGGACGGCCTTTTTGCCTGTCCGCGCTCTTGAACGTGCGTCAGTATAGCGCTTTTTTCCCCGTTCGTCAATCATTTTGACGTTGATTTTATCATTTCATGCAATTCTTTTGAATCTGACGTTTGTTTCTGATGATAATTAAATGAATTTGTTCGAGAACTTCATTTTGGAATTTTCCTTGACAAGATACCCCCATGGGGTATATAATACTCCCGCAAGCGAGGTGAAACACGCATGAGTGAAGAGACGACGCCCTGCTGCTGCCATTGCCGAACAAAGCATCGGGATGACAAAGAGGAGCGCGATCTGCTCAACCGGCTCAGCCGCATCGAGGGGCAGATTCGCGGGATTCGCGGCATGGTTGAAAAGGACGCTTATTGTCCCGATATTTTGACGCAGGTTGCGGCGGCGAGCGCGGCGCTGAACAGCTTTTCCAAGGTGCTGCTGGCCAGCCACATCAAAACCTGCGTCGCGCAGGACATCCGTGCCGGGAAGGACGAAACCATCGACGAGCTGCTGACGACGCTTCAAAAGCTGATGCGGTAAGGGCGAAAGGAGTCATCTATGGAACAATATACCGTAACGGGCATGAGCTGCGCGGCTTGCAGCGCCCGTGTGGAAAAGGCCGTTTCCGCCGTGCCGGGCGTGACGAGCTGCTCGGTCAGCCTGCTGACCAACTCCATGGGCGTGGAAGGCACGGCTTCGGCGGAGGCCGTCGTTTCCGCCGTGCAGGCGGCGGGCTACGGCGCGTCGCTCAAGGGCGCGTCCTGCGCGCCGACCGCCGCCGCGCAGGAAGACGCGCTGGCCGACCGCGAAACCCCGGCGCTCAAGCGCCGCCTGATCGCGTCGCTGGGCTTTTTGATCGCGCTGATGTATGTCTCGATGGGGCACATGATGTGGGGCTGGCCGCTGCCCGCCTGCCTTGCGGGCAACCACGTCGCCATGGGGCTGCTCCAGCTGCTGCTGACCATCGCCGTCATGGTCATCAACCAGAAATTCTTCATCAACGGCTTCCGTTCGCTCCTCCACGGCGCGCCGAATATGGATACGCTCGTCGCGCTGGGCGCGGCCGCGTCCTTTGGTTACAGCACCTACGCCCTTTTCGCCATGACGGGCGCGCAGGTGCGCGGCGACGCGGCGGCCGTCATGCGGTATATGCACGAGTTCTACTTCGAATCGGCGGCGATGATTCTGGCGCTGATTACCGTCGGCAAAATGCTGGAAGCGCGCTCCAAGGGCAAAACGACCGACGCGCTCCGCAGCCTGATGAAGCTCGCCCCGCAGACCGCAACGCTCGTGCGCAGCGGGCAGGAAATCGCCGTGCCGATTGCGCAGGTGCGGCGCGGCGATGTGTTCGTCGTCCGCCCCGGCGAAAGCATCCCGGTGGACGGCGTGGTTCTGGAAGGCGAGAGCGCGGTGAACGAGTCCGCGCTGACTGGCGAGAGCATCCCGGTGGATAAGGCCGTCGGGGACAGCGTTTCCGCCGCGACGACGAATCAATCCGGCTTCCTGCGCTGCGAGGCCACGCGCGTCGGCGAGGACACGACCCTCTCCCAGATCATCAGGATGGTCTCCGACGCCGCCGCGACGAAAGCGCCGATTGCGAAGGTCGCCGACCGGGTTTCCGGCGTGTTCGTGCCGACGGTGATCGCGCTCGCCACCCTGACCACCGCCGTCTGGCTGCTCTGCGGCCAATCCATCGGCTTTGCGCTCGCGCGCGGCATCTCCGTGCTGGTCATCAGCTGCCCGTGCGCGCTGGGGCTGGCCACGCCGGTGGCCATCATGGTCGGCAACGGCCTTGGCGCGAAAAACGGGATTCTGTTCAAGACCGCCGTTTCGCTCGAGGAAACCGGCAAGACCGAGATCGTCGCGCTGGATAAGACCGGCACCATCACGCAGGGCGAGCCGGAGGTCACCGACGTGCTCCCCGCCGAGGGCATGACGCAGGGCGCGCTTCTCTCCCTCGCCGCCGCGCTCGAACAGCGCAGCGAGCATCCCCTTGCCCGCGCCGTGATGATGCGCGCCGAGGAAGACGGGCTGACGGCCGCGCCGGTCGGCGATTTCCGCGCACTGCCGGGCAACGGCCTGACCGCGACGCTTTCCGGCGAAACGCTGCTGGGCGGCAGCCTCTCGTTCGTCTCCTCGCAGGTCGATGTGCCCCGCTCCATCCGCCAAAAAGCCGAAGCGCTCGCGGAGGAGGGCAAAACGCCCCTGCTCTTCGCGCAGGTCGGCCGTCTGGCGGGCGTGATCGCCGTCGCCGACGTCATCAAGGCGGACAGCCCCGCCGCCATCGCCGCGCTGCGAAACATGGGCATCCGCGTCGTGATGCTCACGGGCGACAACGAGAAAACCGCGCGCGCCATCGGTCGTCTGGCCGGTGTGAACGAGGTCATCGCGGGCGTTCTGCCGGAGGGCAAGGAGAGCGTCATCCGCCGCCTGCAAGCGCAGGGTAAGGTCGCCATGGTCGGCGACGGCATCAACGACGCGCCCGCCCTCACCCGCGCGGATATCGGCATCGCCATCGGCGCGGGAACGGACGTCGCCATCGACGCGGCGGACGTCGTGCTGATGAAAAGCCGCCTGAGCGATGTGCCCGCCGCCATCCGCCTGAGCCGCGCAACCCTGCGCAACATCCACGAGAACCTGTTCTGGGCGTTCTTTTACAACGTCATCGGGATTCCGCTGGCCGCAGGCGTGTGGATTCCCCTCTTCGGTTGGACGCTCAACCCCATGTTCGGCGCGGCGGCGATGAGCCTGTCGAGCTTCTGCGTGGTTTCAAACGCATTGAGACTGAATCTTTTCAAACTGCATGACGCAGGAAAAGATAAAAAAATCAACCGACATTCCAAACACAAGGAGGAAACAACCATGGTAAAGACGATGAAGATTGAAGGCATGATGTGCGGCCACTGCGAGGCGGCCGTCAAGAAGGCGCTGGAAGCGATTGACGGCGTCGCCTCCGCCGAGGTCAGCCACACCGACGGCACCGCCGTCGTGACCCTCAGCAAGCCGGTCGAGAACGCCGCACTCCGCAAGGCCGTCGAGGATAAGGATTACACCGTGACCGATATCGAGGGCTAAGCGCCCGAACCCGCGCGATTTTGCGCCGTTTTCCCCCATGCAAAAAGCCCCTTTGGCGCCCAAAAAGGCTGACCAAAGAGGCTTTTTTTAACGGATATCATCGAGCGCAACCGGCCTTCCGCCGTCGCCACGCCCAAGTGCATGGCGCGAACCGTGCCATCCGCGTCGATCAGCACAGAAAACGGAATCCCCGGCTGCTCATAGGCTAGGAACGCACCCAGCCCGCCCATGCCCATCGGCAGCGTGGTCAGGCCGAGCGTCTGCTCGAGCGCCTCAACGGTTGAAACGGTGTCCTCCGCCCGGTCGCCGAGCTGCACCGCCGCGCTCGCCGTCGCGCCGAGCAAAAGCAGAAACGCGAGCAGAAGCCCCGCCCATTTCTTCATCCCATCCGCACCGCCTTTCTTTCCTGCCATTGTACACGAATGTGGGTGAAAGTGCAAGATTCGTCCTGCTGTCACAATTTTTGACGGGTAAGAAGCGCGCCCTCATGTGATATATGCATTTTGATTTTTTAGTATAATATCTCCGGGTTTTCTTCAATCGTGATAAAGTGACTGGCGGGTTTTCCTTCTTTCAGGCACCTTTCAAGCAACGCATTATAAAACTCGTCCGTTTGATGTTCTATGGGCATCTGCATGCGCGGCGGCAATTCTTCTGCGCCAAACTGCATGATATATCGCATAAACAGGTTATCCGTTTCCATGCTCGACGCTTCCTTTTCCTTCTTTAATCGCATCTTCGCCCACCTCTTTGCTATTCGTTTTCATTGTATCACGGGCATCCAGTCGGATCAAGAGCGGTTTTCCGGCTCAAGCCACGAGAAACAGCGCTTCAAAACACCTGATACAAAAGGAAAGGGACGGACTTGCGCCCATCCCCGTATCGCTGCATCAGGCGGGTGTGCCAGCGTCCCGCACTTCATTTTGTAACCTCCAAGGAGGCGCGTAGCGGCACAATTTCTACTTCTGATGCAAACGATCCTATGGCTATTATATCCATGCTGTTCCTTTTTGTAAAGCAGTTGGCCTTCATTTGTCGCACGTTCATTGAAGACGGCTCAGGAAGGGGGCGTAACGGATGCACAAAGTTTCTTCCGCGCCTTTCCTCCTACTCTCCCAGGTGTTCCCCCATGCGCTGGATCCGCCACTGGCGGCGCACATGGGGGAACCTAACCAAGTACAATGTTGGACGTTGGCTTGAAAACGACCTGGAAGAAGGACCTGACGGGATGCACAAAGAAAAAGCCCCAGACATCGTCTGAGGCTTTTCTTTGTGGAATCCGGCAACGTCCTACTCTCCCAGGTCGTCTCCAACCAAGTACCATCGGC